>Ga0210044_10004974_pt1 | contig 18218 bp, 14 predicted proteins | sample CryGey13umfilter_2_FD_183959 | JGI IMG/M metagenome (GOLD analysis project Ga0210044, IMG submission 183959) | Groundwater microbial communities from aquifer in Utah, USA - Crystal Geyser 4/9/14 3 um filter (SPAdes) (version 2) | ecosystem: Environmental > Aquatic > Deep subsurface >... | reverse complement strand
GTGTCATGGCGCCCATCGCATTCTCCCTCACACAGACCCGGCCTCCTCGATTTATCGGGGTAATTTACAGAAAACATGCGGTCGTTGCCATCCCGGAATCTCCGTTGCCATAGCTAATACGCCCATCCATGGGACCCCTGGTGTTTCCCAAACAAATGCTGCCAGAATTGTACAGAGGATATATATCTGGGCTATTGTGATAATAATCGGCACCATGATTTTGCATTGGCTTCTTGATCTTCGCAAACAGATAAAAAAGGTTCTTCAGAAAAAGCAGATTGCCCGTATGACCTTGGGTGAAGTATGGCAGCATACTTTTCTGATGGTTACTTTCACTGTTTTAGTGATCACAGGATTTGCACTCCGATTTTCGGAGTCATGGTGGGTAAGATTATTTTTCGGTTGGGAGGGAGGTTTTCCTCTCCGCGGGGTAATCCATCGGGTCACGGCTGTGCTCTTCATTTTGGCCTCCCTGTGGCACTTATTTTACCTGAGCACTGTTCGAGGACGGCGTTTTCTCGTAGATATATTCCCCGCCAAGAAGGATATTCACCACTTCTGGGAAATGGTGAGATATAATCTTGATAAACAAAGCGTTCCTCCCCGCTTCGGCCGATTTAGTTATGTCGAGAAAGCCGAATACTGGGCATTGGTCTGGGGAACCGCTATTATGATATTTACTGGTTTCTTCTTGTGGTTCGACAATGTCGCCGTGAAATGGTTCCCAAAAGGTTTTCTTGATGTTATGCTGGTGATGCACTACTACGAAGCATGGTTGGCGACCCTGGCGATACTGATATGGCATATGTATTCCACTATATTCAGCCCGAATGTCTATCCGATGAATCCATCCTGGCTGACAGGCAAAATGCCCATCGATTGGCTCAAGCACGAACATCCTGAAGACCCGACTGTCAGCCAAGCGGCACTTGCGGAAAATGACGATGCGCAGGAGAAGTAGCTCCTATCCTCATCTCCTCAATTTCATCCTCACTTTTCTGGGCATTCTGACATTGATTGGAAATGTTGCGAATGGTCTTGCTCAGGAAACTCAAGGGCAAAAATATGCTGACCAAAACTGCCTTGATTGCCACAGCGATCCTGAGCTCAAATCGGGAAGCGGTAAATCGATTTTTGTCGATGTTGGAGTGCTTGGGCATTCAGTCCACACCGGGGTAGGATGTTTCGATTGCCACAATCAAAAGGGCGCGAATTTTGATGATGTCCCTCACTTCACGGCCTTGCAACCAGTGGCGTGTGAAAACTGCCATCCCCGCACCGCGGCGGTTTGGATGGAATATTTTTACAAGATGCTGGATAAGATCGGGCGGAAAGATATTCCCAATTGCAAGGATTGTCATGGGGCGCATGACGGCCAGAAGCAAATGTCTATGGTGATCGTGTGCGACCGTTGTCACACAGAAATAGCCCAGAAATATCGTCAGAGCTATCATTTCAAGAAATACCAGGAAGACACTAGAAAATATCCGATTTGTACCACTTGTCACGATCCCCATTTCAAGTCCAAGAAGGAAATGATGTCGGAGGTGGAGTTCAAACAGGAGATTGTGGATATCTGCTCGCGTTGCCACCAGAGAGACATCGAGACTTACATTCATTCCCGTCACTTTCACGAATTGGAGGGTGGAAATACAAAAGCCCCAGTTTGTACCAATTGTCATGAAAACCATGATATTCGCAAACCATCGGACCCGGAATCGCGGGTCAATGCTTCAAACATATCGGACGTTTGCAATAATTGCCATCCGGGTCATAAGGAGAGCCTGCATCGTGGTCCCGGAGTTAATCCGGCCCTAATCTCTTGTGCCACCTGCCACACCGGTCATCAGACCGACATGGCCTCCATCAGTCACGAGATATTCAAAGAAGGGGGAATTTTCAATAGATGCAATTACTGCCATTCATCTGAAAGGCATTCCAAGGAGAATCTTGCTCATGGCACTTTGATGCTGATCGACCCGAGCGGTAAAGAGGCGAATTGCACTGAATGCCATATTTATCACTGGAACCTGCCCGGTTTGGATAATCAACAGATAAAGCATAAGCGAACCGAATGCGTGAATTGTCATGCTCAACAGAATAGAGAATACAAGCGGTCGATTCACGGGCGTGCCCGCGCTCAAGGGATAACAGCGGCTCCGACCTGCACCGATTGCCATGGCGAGAAAGACATTCTTAAGACAAGTCAGCAATTCACACCCGAAGGGATAATCGAGCTTTGTTCGAAGTGCCACTCCAATAAGGAACTGATGCTCAAATTTCAGATCAATCCTTATGTGGTGGAAGGTTACAAGGATACGTATCATGGGAAATTGTTTGAGACCGGAACACGGGATATAAAATTCGCTGTGTGCACTAACTGCCATGGTTCGCATACCATATTAGCCCCTGGGGATCCCGAATCGATGGTGAATCGAGGGCATATTGTCGAGACTTGCAAGCAGTGTCATCCTCGCGCCAATGATCGATTTGTATCGTATTTGGTTCACCCGAAAAAACCCACTGAAGGAGAGCTTCAGGAAGGCGCGAAAATGGCGATGGCTGATTCTTCGATGGCAGGGGTACGCACTAATTCCGAACGTTACGGACAGGGGACAGGCTGGCTTGGCTTCAATAATCTGGTGACGGCGGCCATGAGCTTGCTCCTGGCGATCGTCCTGGGAGTTTTCGGGTTTCATACATTTCTGTGGTTTCAGAGAGGAATCCGCGGTCGTTTCCGTCCAAAAGGGATTTACTATCGCCGTATTGATGGGTTCAGTCGTTTCCTTCACATCTTAGTTAATATTAGTTTCCTAACTCTCGCTTTCACCGGTTTGCCCCAATCCTATGCCCATACCGAATTAGCCAAATGGATGTTCCGGCATATTATTTCACTGCAGACTGCCCAAAAACTCCATTATTTGGGCGCTCTCATAACGGGGTTATATTTCGCTCTGCATCTCGGCTATCTGGGGCTAAAATGGCGTAAATTGGGCTGGCGCAAGATGCTCACCGGGCCCGACACTTTATCGTTCAGAATGAAGGACATCAAGGATTTTAGGGATCATTTGAGATGGTTCTTTGGCAAAGGTCCCCATCCCAAATTTGACCGCTGGACCTATTGGGAAAAATTCGATTATTTTGCGGTTTTTTGGGGCGTCTTTGTTATCGGTCTCTCAGGGCTGATGCGGTGGCAAGAGGAGTTTTTCGGTAATTTGCTTGGCGGCGGAGTCATTTCATTAGCGGATACCATCCACAAAGAAGAAGCCCTTTTAGCTACCGCATTCATTTTCATAATCCATTTCTTCAATACCCACCTAAGGGCAGACAAATTCCCGATGGATGTCTCCATCTACACCGGTCGAATCACCGAAGATGATTTCCGCAATGAGCGTCCCCTGGAATGGGATCGGCTTCAGGATGAGGGGCGCCTGCAGGAATTGCGGCTAAAGCCATTGGGGACTTTCACCACTTTTCTGGGGTACGCCTGGGGAACTATTGCCCTGCTGATAGGCTTATTCTTGCTGGCGCTGATTGTCATCGGCCAATTTACGGTCAAGTAGCATTTCAATCACTTTCCTTCAGATTTCAATCGTCCCTCCGAAAGAGGCGTCTTTTCAAATCCTATTCGTAGTGGGCGGAAACATCTCAGGAGCATTTGGAGTTTATCGGGAAATCACATTAAACTCTAAAAATTGAGACCGGTAAAGAAAGCAAATGAATATGATTTTAGTCAGAGATATCTTTCAATTGAAATTTGGAAAAGCGAAAGAAGCGATGACAATGCTTCGTGAAGGACTGAAAATTGCGGCGAAAGGCGGGTACACTCCTGACAGGCTATTGACCGATTTGACCGGGGAGTATTACACCCTGATAATGGAAGGCGTCTTTGCCAACCTGTCGGAATTTGAGAAGACATTAACCGCGGAAATGGCTTCTGATGAATGGAAGCAATGGTATCAAAATTTCACTCCTCTGGTAGATTCCGGACGACGCGAGATATTCAATATTGTAAAGTGATGTTTGAATGGGCCAGGAATTAGCTTTGGCCTATATTCGGAAGCTTAATCGGAAATTTTCAAGACGGCCGCCCCTTCAATCCGGCCATTCCTAAGTTGGCTCAAAGCATCATTGGCCGCTTCGAGCGGAAAAACCTGCACGGTCGTTTTGATCGGGATTTTGGGTGCAATCTTAAACAGCTCTTCCCCGTCCTGACGGGTCAAGTTAGCAACCGAACGAATCACCCGCTCGCCCCAGAGGATCTCATAGGGAAATGAAGGAATGTCGCTCATGTGAATTCCCCCGCAGATTACCGAGCCCCCTTTCACTATCATCCGCAAAGCTTGTGGAATGAGCGTGCCCACAGGTGCAAGAATTATGGCGGCTTCGAGTTGTTCCGGTGGCGATTGAGTAGAATCGCCAGCCCAAACAGCGCCAAGCTGGCGAGCGAATTCTTGCGTTTTCAGATCCCCAGGTTTGGTGAAGGCATAGGCCGACTTCCCTTCGTATTTCGCTACTTGAGCGATGATATGCGCGGCCGCCCCGAACCCATAAATTCCTAATCTCTTGATATCCTTATTGATCATCCGGTATGAACGATACCCGATCAGACCCGCGCACAGCAACGGCGCCGCTTCCATGTCCCCGAATTCCTCCGGCACCCGGAAGCAATAGCGTTGATCCGCAACCGTATATTCCGCATAACCGCCATCGATGGTGTATCCGGTGAATCGTGGGTTGTCGCAGAGATTTTCTTGATTCCTCTGGCAATAACGACAGCGCCCACAGCTATACCCTAACCATGGCACTCCGACTCTATCTCCAGTGCCAAATCTTTCTACACCCGCGCCGATTCCTACGACGGTTCCGACTATTTCATGTCCGGGGATTAAGGGAAGCTTTGGATTGGTCAATTCACCGTCAATAATGTGCAGATCGGTGCGGCAGACACCACAAGCCTTGACCCGGATTAGGACCTGCCCGGGCCCCGGCTGAGGAATGTCTATCCTTCTTAATTCTAATGGCTGCCCTGGCGAATTCAAGACCATGGCGCGCATTTTAGGAGAGACAGGCATAAGGGCTACATAAGAGTAAGCTACTTCAATCTGGATAATACATAATCTTTAATTCCTCCCTGGCTGAGGATATCGCGCATAAATTCGGGGAAGGGGATGAAAGTGAAGTCTCTGCCGATCGTATGATTGATAATTTTCCCCGCGGCCATATCGACACTGACTTCGTGGCCGTTCTCTATGGCCGCCACAGCTTCCAGAGATTCGAATATCGGAAGGCCGATATTAATGGCATTCCGATAGAAAATCCGTGCATAGCTCTTGGCGATAATTGCTGAAACCCCGCAAGACTTGATCGATAACGGGGCTACCTCCCGCGACGAACCGCATCCGAAATTGTCACCGGCGACAATCAAATCGCCCACCTTGACATTGCCGGCGAAATTCTTATCGAGATCCTCCAGACAATGTCTCTTCAAGTCCTCCGATTTGAAAAGATGACACCATCTTCCCGGCATAATCACATCGGTATTTATATCATCGCCGTATTTGAAAACTTTACCTTTTATTTCCATTCTCACCTGCCACTCGTTCTATTGTTTTTCTCCATTAATATAATGCTCATAAATTATCTGGATGCATAATTTGGCCTGCGATGGCGCTGGCGGCGGCAATTGCCGGATTCACAAGGTATGATTTGCTGGTTTTGTCGCCCATTCTGCCCACAAAATTCCTATTGGTGGTAGAAACGCAAACCTCATCGGGACCAAGCACGCCCATGTGCCCGCCGATGCAGGGCCCGCAGGTCGAAGTAGAAAAAACGCATCCTGAATCGATGAATATCTCGGCCAAACCTTCCTTGATGCAACGTTGCTGAATGGCCACACTGCCGGGAATAACGATTACCCGAACGTGGGGATGAATCTGTCGTCCTTTCAACACCGATGCAGCCAGTTTCATATCTTCGAACCAGCCATTGGTGCAGGTGCCAATGACTACTTGGTCGATTTTTATGTCCTTGGCGTCTGAAATGGGATGGCCATTTCCAGGGGAAAATGGAAATGCCACCTGAGGTTCAAGCCCCGAAATATCAAGCATAAAGCTATTTTCATAATCTGCATCTTTGTCGGCTCTTAATTTGATGATATCCTGCGGTTTTTCCAGGTAGCGGGAGGTTCGCTTAAGGTAACCTATGGTAACATCGTCCACTTCGAAAATGCCATTTTTGCCTCCGGCTTCAATAGCCATATTGGCCATAGTCAGGCGGTCGGTAATAGCCAAATATCTTAAGGAATCCCCGCCATATTCTATCGCTTTGTAGGTGGCGAATGAAGTCCCCAGTTGAGAGAGAGTATGGATAATCAGGTCTTTTCCATAGATATATTTGCCAGGCTTCCCTTGGTATTCAATCTTGATGGTAGGGGGCACTCTCATCCAGATTTCGCCGGTGAGCAGTGCGGCCGCAATATCGGTGGAACCGACGCCGGTAGCAAAAGCGCCCAGCGCCCCTGACGTGCAAGTATGAGAATCGCCTCCAATCAGAGTCTCACCAGGGAAAACCAATCCCTTTTCAGCGATGACGGCATGTTCAATGCCGGCACGGCCTTGTTCATAGTAGTGCTTTATCTTATGACGGTGGGCAAATTCACGCACTACTTTGGTAATCTTGGCTGATAAGATGTCCTTATTAGGGGTAAAATGATCCGGTATCAGGATGACCTTATCAGGGTCGAAGACCTTCTCCACATTCCATTGTTCCAGGATGTCGAAAGTCAATCTTGCGGACAGTTCATTGGCCATCACCATATCCAAACGCATATTGATTGTTTCGCCGGGTTGGACGGTTGGCTTTCCGCTGTGCGATGCCATTATTTTTTCAGTTAAAGTCATTCCCATAAAAATTCATTTCTCACTTATTTAGAGGCTTGATAGCCAATTTTTGAGAGGCTTTAGCTTTTTTCTTCGCAAATGCCGACTTTACGCGGGCTTCCTTCAAGGCTTTGGTCCTTCGGTTTTTGGAGATTCTAATTTCCTTATCCAGGTTCTTGAGGAGGCCTGGTTGGATGTGCATTTCGTCACCCGAGTTAAATTTAACGATCTGCATAATTTCTTCCTCAGTCAGGACCCTATTATGAGTCTTTGCCGTCTTAAAAATCTCATCTACGAGATGCTCATCGGGTTTAATCCCTTTTTTCTTCAGCCAATATACAACATTGGAAAGTCCGCTCATAAAACCGATTTCAATATTTTGCTTTTGGCCGACCATCTCAGCCGGCACCCCGGAATAAACTCTGTCCGCCAGCCAGGCATCACCCTTACGTTCTGCTTTGATAATAGCGGCGGCATGCACTCCAGTGGCCGTCTTGAATGCATCGCTGCCAACCACAGGGTAGTTGGGCGGGATCTGATATCCCACGGCATTGGCTACACAGCGGCAATATTCAGTTAGACGGCGCAAATCATGCTTGATAATTCCCTCTAATTTGAGGTTTATCATCAGCAGATCCATCGGTGTATTTCCGACACGCTCGCCAATCCCCAGGGCGGTGGCATGCACCCGATCCACTCCTGTGGAAACAGCGGACATAGTATTGGGGATCGAACATCCTCTGTCGGAGTGGCCATGCCAATCCACTTTTACTTTCACATTCATATCCTTTAGCATCTTGTGGATGTAGCGCAGAAGATAAAAGACGCCGATGGGAGTGGAATGCCCAACTGTATCGCAGACGCAGATGCGATAAGCGCCGGCATTGATAGCGGTGCTATATAGCTTCTTGATGGTCCGGGGATGAGCCCGCGTGGTATCCTCTGTAACATACATCACCGGAATTCCATGCTTGACCGCAAATTCTACCGATTCCTCGGTGTATTTGAGCATCTGGCCCAATGTCCATTCTTCAGCATAGATACGGATTGGAGAGGATCCAATGAAGACCGCCGCTTCGATGGGATAACCGACCTGCTCGGAAATTTCTATCAGCGGGATTATATCTTGGACCAAAGTTCTCACTGCGCAATTGGGCCTGATTTTCATCTTGCAAGTGGATATTTCCTGAGCTAAGCGGGCAATATCAGCTTTGGCTCGCGGGCCCGAGGCCGGCAGTCCGAGATCGGCCGCATGGATCTCAAGCTTGTCCATCAAATGCAGAATTTTGATCTTATCATCGATGGAAGGGTTTCGAACCGATGGCGATTGCAGGCCATCTCGCAAAGTCTCGTCATCAAGCTCCAAATCGAAATTATATCGGGATTGCACAGTCTGTTGATAGATATTCCAATCATAAATCAACCCTTGTTCACTTTTATTTGGTCTCACCGCCATTTTCAATTTCCTCTCAGTATTCTAAACCCGCACTGGCCGAGAAAGTTCAATGCGATTCCGCAGGAATCCGTAGAATTCGTGGGTCTGCTCGCTCCTCTCAAAATGCTTTGCCTATCCATAAATAAAATATGATGTTTTGACTTTTCATCTCCCCTTGAAATCCGCTTTTCGTTTCTCCATAAATGCTGTTGTGCCTTCGGTGCTGTCTTGGGTAGCGCATATCGCTCCGAATTCGATAATTTCATACCGCATTCCACCATCCAGGTTTGAATTAGCGGCGGCATTGATACAGCGCTTTGCCGCCTTAACGGCTTCCGGCCCTTTAGCAATAATCTTTTCGGCGATTTTCTTTGCTTCGGGAAGCAATTCAACGGGAGCAAAAACCTTCTCCACCAAACCTATCCTTAAAGCTTCATCGGCGCTGATGGCATCGCCGGTCAAAGTGAGCAATTTTGCCATACCTTTGCCTACCAAACGCGGCAAGCGCTGCGTGCCTCCATAGCCCGGGATTATGCCCAGGCCAACTTCGGGTTGACCGATTTTGGCATTTTCTGATGCCAGCCGAATATCGCAAGCCATCGCCAGTTCGCAACCTCCGCCGAGGGCAAAACCATTTATGGCCGCAATGGCGATCAAATTCGAATTTTCAATTTTCCAAAAGAGGGATTGGCCTCGCTGTGAAAGAGCCATACCCCCGAGGGAATCCAGCACCTTAAGCTCCCCGATGTCGGCTCCGGCAACAAATGCCTTTTCGCCGTCGCCGGTGATGATGACGACTCTGATGTTTTTGTCATCTTCAAGTTCTTTCCATGCGGCATAAAGCTCGCCGATCACCTCGGCATTCAGGGCATTGAGGGCTTTTGGCCTACTGATTGTTAAAATTGCCAGTGCGCCTTCTTTTGAGACCAATATGCTTTTATATTCCAACGTTTCCTCCTATTTGCACAAGTTATTTTAATATGCCTCATCCAGTTTCAATCCACGCCCACACGGGGGGGCGACGCGAATCCGGTAATAATTTAAATGAGGGCGCTTAAAATTCGCCATTAATCACGGCGGTTATTTGCGATAATCATAGAAGCCCCTGCCGGTCTTCTTTCCCAAAAAGCCCGCTTGCACCATCCGTTTCAAAAGCGGTGGGGGCGCAAAACGCGGTTCTTTGAATTCCTCGAATAATATCTCTCCGATATAGAACATAGTATCAAGGCCGATAAAATCATTCAATTCCAACGGTCCCATCGGGTGGCCGCAGCCGAATTTCATTCCATTATCAATATCCTCGCGGCTGGCCAATCCATTCTGATAAACCGTGATGGCATCGAAAAGATATGGCACCAGAAGACGATTGACTATAAAGCCGCCGCCATCTTTAGCTAACACCGGAACTTTGCCCACTTGTTCCGCAAATCCCTTCGCCGCTTGGATAACCTGCTCATCGGTGGCTACGGTCCTGACCACTTCCACCAATTTCATTACCGGAACCGGATTAAAAAAATGCATTCCCAGAAATTTACCGGGCCTTGAAGTCCCCGCCGCCAATTCGGTAATCGATAAGCTGGAAGTATTTGATGCCAGAACTGCTTCGGGCTTGCAGACTTTGTCCAACTCGATAAAAATGCCCAGCTTTGTTTTAATATCCTCGGTGGCCGCCTCAATTACCAGATCGCAACCGCATAAATCTCCAATTCCGGTCGTGAATTTTATCCTGCCCATCACCGTGCTTTTTTCTTCCGCAGAGAGTTTCCCTTTCTCGACTGCTTTAGCCAGCGATTTTTCAATCCGCCCCTTCCCTTTGCTCAACAGTTCATCATTGATTTCTCTGGCGATGACAGTAAGTCCGGCCTTAGCGGCAACCTCGGCAATACCAGATCCCATCTGCCCGCAGCCAACGATACCGATTTTAGAAAATTGCATTTGAACTCCTATTGTGACTACTAAATCTATTAAGCTCTAAAGCCCCAACTCGCTTCGAACGATATTCCGTCCTTTCACTATTACTTCCAGCTTCGCCTTGGCTTCATCCCAGGTGCGGGTTTTTAGGCCGCAGTCGGGGTCGGGATAAATTTGCTCCGGCTTAAGCACTTCGAGCGCTTTCTTAATCCCATTGACCACTTCCTCAACCGATTCGAGCCTATGAGAGTGAACATCGACCACTCCCAAGCCAATCTCTTTGGTGAACGGGTATTTCTTGAAAAGCTCCAGCATATCGTATTTGGAGTTGGCCATTTCCAGGTCTATCTGATCCACCGGCATCTCCAGCAATTTAGGGTAAATCCTCTCGAAGGTGCCATAGCAGATATGAGTGAGAGTCTTAGCATGGATACCCTTGGTCACAATCCCCATCGCTTCAATCGCTAAGTCAATCTCTTCCGGACGGACTGAAAGCGCCGGCTCATCGATTTGGATATATTGGGCTCCCGCCGCCTCCAGAGCCTTTACTTCCTCGCGGATGAAATTGGTCATATCCAGGACCGCGGAGCGTCGATTCGGATGATATTCATCGAATGACCAATCGACCATAGTATAAGGCCCGGTTAGGATGGCTTTGACTGGCTTTGAAGTCAGTGATTGAGCGAATTCAAACCAATCGACCGTGAGTGGCTTTTCCCATTTCACTTTATCCGCAATAATCGGCTTATGATAATAGCGATTGCCATAGGAACGAACCAAACCGGAAATCTTGAATCCAGTGAGTTGCTCCGCGAAATATTCGACCATATCGCCGCGGTAGAACTCACCGTCCACAAGTATATCTATACCGATCTCTTCCTGCATCTGGATGGCTTCACGGATCGCCTTTTTCTCCAATTCACGAAGCCCTTCTAATCCGATGTCTCCTTTTTTGAATTGTGCCCGGGCTTTAGTGATATAAGGCGGTTTTGGCAATGAGCCAACCTGGGTAGTTAATAAGACTTCGCTCATTACCTTCCTCCATCGAATGATTTTACTGCTTTAACCATATTGACTAATTTACTCCAAGCATCTTCCCGGGGAAGGAACTCCAATCCGCAGTTCGGATTGACAATTAATCTCTCGGGGAAAACATGTCTTGCGACATCGGCAAAGGCTTTATGCAAATCCTCCTCTTTTTCCATACGAGTATTGCGGGCATCGACAATGCCAAAGCTCAAGGTTTTATCATTAGGGAATTCTGGCAAGAAATCCCAATTTCGCTTATTAGTAACAAAATCCAAACCCAAAATGTCAAATGAAGAGCTGTAAAGCTTTTTGTGGAACCCTTCAATTGCGCCGAAGAAAGTGTAGAGCGCTTTTGTGGCAGTAATGCCATCGAGCAGGATCGGAATTGATTCAAAGAAAGCATCGGTTTCGCCTCGCAGGAAAACCAACGCCGGTTCATTAATGGCAATGTGCGGGCATCCCGCTTTCTGAAGCGCTTTCATTTCGGCATTGAGACAATCGGCATAGGCTTGCGTTAGTTTGCGGATGTCTTTGTAATAGTCATCGACGGAAAGTTTCGCCAAAGTGTAAGGACCGGTCAGGACCGCCTTTAATTTTCCGTTGGTGTGTCGAGAAGCGAATTTGAAATCATCGACAGTGATATCCTTTGTCCATTTGAGTTTTCCGGATACCCGTGGTTGACGGAAATAAGTATTAGTGTCGAAGTAACGGATTAATCCGGTAATTTCCACCCCATCCAATGATCCGGCGATATAAGTCTGGGCATCGTCCCATCGGATTTGGGCATCGGTCATAATATCCAGACCGGCGCTTTCCATCTCCCTTATCACCTCGATCGTCACCTCGTTCTCTACTTTTTTCAAATCATCAATAGTAATTTTGCCTTTATCGAGATTGTTGATCGCCGAACGAAGTTTTGCCGGCCGCGGCGCATTTGGTGTGCGGGGGTAATCGCCTGTGATGGTTGTCAGCATTACATATCCTCATTAATAATTAATATATGCATTTTGATGGACGACTTTAGCGATAGAGAGTCCGCAAAGTATCGGCTTCTGCATCGACAAAATAAATCAATATCATTGTGTTTACAATATTCAATCATAATTCATCACTTGAGAATGAATCTGGCATCCAAAGCGCGGCAGCTATTCGGCTCGGATGAGGCAATGAACGGATTGACATCAAATTGATCTATCTCTTGGAAATCAGTGACCAATTGAGAAAGACGCAATAAGGTTTCCTGTAATATTTCCATCTGGACCGGCTTACTGCCGCGAAATCCGGTAAGAAGTGGGTAACCTTTGACCGATTCTATCATCTCTCTGGCATCCAGATCAGTGATAGGCTGGATCTTAAAACTTACATCCTTCATTACTTCGACATAAATCCCGCCCAAGCCAAACATCATCAATGGTCCGAATGATGGATCGCAGGTCATCCCAATCACCGTTTCTATTCCATTACGGACTTGCGCCTGTAAAAGCACTTCGAATTCTTCTCCGGCGAAATCACGGCGCATCTTATGAAATGCATCCTTCGCTTCCTCCAGGGTCCTTATATCCGTGATTACTCCACCCACATCGGTCTTATGGAGTATTGTGGGTTTATTGATTTTCATTACCAACGGGAATCCAACCTTCTTAACTTCATATTCCAACTGCCCTTCATCAGAAGCCAACGCAAACTCAGCCACCAAGATTCCATAGGCACTAAGGATCTCCAGTGCAACAGTGCCAATCAAACTGTTTCGGCCCTCTGACTTCGCCAGGTTGATGATATCGCGCACCTGTTTGTCATTCACCTGATATTCACAGAGATTTCCTTCGGGGCGCTTCATCCATCGCTGGTAATCGACAAGGGTGGCAAGAGTTTTGGCCGTATATTCAGGGAACACATGCACCGCAATCTTTTCTTTGAAGAGGAGCTCGGCGCCGTCAATGTGGTTATAGGGTCCCATAAAGCAGACATATACCGGCTTATTCCCGCTCTTGTATATATCAATTATGGTCTCGATCACGGCGCGATGATCAATCATAATCGGGGGCACAAAAATTACCAGCAGAATGTCGATATTATCGTCTTTCATCAGCGTCGTCATAGCCGCCCGATAAGCATCGGGGCCACCGGAGGCGATGACATCGACAGGATTGCTGACCGCCGCGACTTCCATCAGGTTTTCCCGCAGAAATTTCTGGGACTCAGGAGTAAGTTCAGGGACCTTGAGCCCATTATTGATGAGAGCATCCGTGGCGAGAATCGCAGGACCGCCGGCATTGGTGATGACTCCCACGCGGTCACCGCTGGGAATATCCTTATTGTAGAGCGCTATCGCAAAATTGAACATCTCTTCAATGGAGTCGGCCCTAATGACACCGCACTGCGCAAATAAGGCATCGACCCCCAAATCGAGATTAGAAAGGACACCGGTATGAGAACTGACGGCTTTGGCGCCCTGCTCAGTTCGGCCAGCCTTGACACATATAATTGGCTTTTTCTTAGTTATCTCGCGAGCTATCCGAGTGAAACGCCGGGGATTGCCAAAATTCTCCAGGTAGAGCATTATAATCTCCACTTCCGGATCATCCTGCCAGTATAAAAGCAAATCATTCCCGGAGATATCGGCCTTGTTGCCGATGGAAGCGAACATCGAAAAGCCAACATTAAGCGACCGCGCATATTCCATTATCACTTGGCCGAGCGCGCCCGATTGTGAAATAAATCCTATCTTACCATACAAAGATTGCATCTTGGAGAACGTTCCATCCAAGCTCACTTCCGGAGTAAAATTGGCAACCCCAAAACAGTTGGGACCAACCATCCGCATTTTGTATCTCCGTACAGCCTGCAGGACATTCTTTTCCAGCTTGGCTCCTTCTGGGCTCACCTCCTTAAATCCGCCGGAAATTACAACTATCCCCCGCACACCCTTTTGGCCGCACTCTTCAACTGTGGCCAGAACGAACTTCCACGCCACGATGATTATGGCCAGGTCAATCTCATCGGGGATTTCGCTGATCGAATGATAGCATTTTACGCTCTGAACTACTTCAGCCTTGGAATTGACCGGGAAAACTTTGCCATTGAATTCATTGCGGAGAATATTCCGCAATATCTCATGACCAATAGTATGTTTCTTGGTGGATGCGCCAATTACGGCGATTGATTTGGGTTTGAAAATGGCATCAAGAGATGAATACATTCAGGTAATCCGATTATCGATAATTCATTAAGAATAGCACCAATTGTCCCTATTTAGGGCTTGCCGCATATCCAACCATTATTAAACAAAAGCATTTCAAATGCAAGAAAAGATTATTTATCAGGCTTCTTAAGATGATGTCACCAACCTCGATTTTTGCGATGATAAGAGGGAAAGAGGGATAAAAATTAATTATCATATCTTGGAACAAAATACTTGACATTAAAGTATAGTTTATTAAATTGATGATACTTGAGTATAATAGTTGGAAAATGAAGATTACGGCATTAGAAGAATATGGCCTTCGTTGCATGCTACTTTTGGCAAGAAGGAGCGCAGCATCGCCAGTAACATTACCTGAAATTAGTGACAATGAGGGTATCACCCTTCCGTATGCCGGGAAGCTCTTGATGATTTTGAGGAAAGGGGGGTTAGTCAAAGCGGTTCGTGGAAGGAACGGAGGATATATTCTCACACGGCCTGCAGATCTTACAAGCCTTCGCGATATTTTTACCGCATTGGGAGAACCAGTGGGAGGAGCGAGGCACTGTGGCCGCTACACGAAGGAGAAAAGCCCCTGTATTCACGAGGAAGACTGCTCCATCAAGGACGTCTGGGGCGCCTTTGCCCAGTTCATTAATGAATACTCGCAAGGGATAACATTGGCGGATTTGGTGAATGGCAAATCAAATTCAGAGGGCGCACCCCTCAAAACAGCGAAGATTTAGGGAATATTAACTTAAGCAGTTCAAAATAACGCGGTTTATAATGAAAATCAGCGAATCAAAATGAGGATAAAATGAATAATATAAAGAGCATTTTTTCATTTAAAGATATACACGTCGAGGTGGAAGGCAAGGAGGTTGTCAGGGGTGTTTCATTGGAGGTCAAGTCCGGTGAGAAGCATGCCATAATGGGACCGAACGGCTCCGGCAAATCGAGCTTAGCCAATGCTTTGGCGGGACATCCGAAATACTTGATTACCTCGGGTGAGGCCTATATCGACGGGATGAATTTACTGGAGATGGATGCGACCCAACGTTCGCGCGCCGGCTTGTTCCTCGCATTTCAATACCCTCTGGCGATTCCGGGAGTGACCGTAGCCAATTTTTTGCGCTCGGCTATCAAAGCCCGTGATGGTAATGAGGAATCCGCGCTGGCAAATTTCAGAAAGGAACTAAAGCAAAAATTCCAGTTATTGCAGATAGATGAATTATTTGCCACAAGGTATGTCAATGATGGTTTTTCGGGAGGCGAGAAGAAACGTTTGGAAATTTTGCAAATGGCGATGCTTAAACCATCGATTGCCATCTTGGATGAAACTGATTCCGGTTTAGATATAGATGCTCTAAAAGTAGTCTCGGAAGGTATTAACTCATCTTTCTCCAAAGAGAATGCGGTAATCCTGGTTACTCATTATCAGCGCATTCTTAATTATGTCAAGCCGGATTTCGTCCACGTGATGATTAATGGTCAAATCGTCCGGTCGGGTGGGGCTGAGCTGGCATTGCAACTGGAGGATCAGGGTTATGAATGGGTCCGTGATGAGATGCTTGAAAAAGTAGGTGTTTAAGATGACAGAGATAGTTGACAAGAGCAGAATTGGGGTAGCGGATATCGGCGATGATTATCGTGAGAAGTACGGCTTCCGCGATCCGGAGGAATATTTTCATAAAGGGGCCAAAGGGCTGGACCACGAAGTAGTGGAGATGATATCCAGGATGAAGAAAGAGCCGGAATGGATGAGGATATTCCGTCATAAGGCGTTGGATATTTTCCTCTCCAAGCCGATGCCGACCTGGGGCAATACCGAGCTTCTGCGCACCATAGATTTCGATAATATATATTACTACATAAAGCCGATTGAAAACCAGGGCCAAACCTGGGATGAGGTCCCGGAAAGCATTAAGAACACATTTGAGAGATTGGGGATACCTGAAGCTGAGCGCAAGTTTCTGGCTGGTGTCTCCGCCCAATACGAATCGGAAGTGGTTTATCATTCCGTGAAGAAGGAGATTGAGCGGCAGGGAGTAGTATTCATGGATATGGACACCGGTCTGAGAAATCATCCGGACATCGTGAAGAAATATCTGTCCACTGTGATTCCTTCGGCGGATAACAAATTCTCAGCTTTGAATTCAGCGGTGTGGTCAGGAGGTTCATTCATTTATGTGCCGGAAGGTGTAGATGTAAAAATGCCTTTGCAGGCCTATTTCAGGATCAATGCTGAAAATATGGGGCAGTTTGAGCGGACACTAATCATCGCCGATAAGGGCTCCCGCGTTCATTACATTGAGGGATGCACCGCGCCGGTATATTCCAGCAATTCGTTGCATTCGGCGGTCGTGGAACTGATCGCGCTCGAAGGCGCTTATATCCGTTATACGACCATTCAGAATTGGGCAAATAATATTTTCAATCTGGTGACCAAACGGGCCATGGCGCATAAGAACGCCACAGTCGAGTGGGTCGATGGCAATATCGGCTCCAAACTCACTATGAAATACCCTTGCGTTTATCTTGTTGGCGAAGGCGCCAAAGGTGAAATACTCTCGGTGGCATTTGCCGGCAATGGCCAACATCAGGATGCCGGGGCGAAAGTTATCCACGCCGCGGCGAACACAAGTTCTCGAATAACTTCGAAATCGATATCCAAGGCTGGCGGACGCGCTTCATACCGCGGCTTGGTGAAGGTTTATCCGCAAGCGGTGAACAGCAAGGTTTCGGTGGAATGTGATGCCTTGCTCATCGATGGCGCGTCGCGGTCGGATACTTACCCTACGATGGAAATCGATGCCGATGAGGTGCGGATCGAACACGAGGCGCGCGTGAGCAGGGTAGCCGAGGAACAGATATTTTACCTGACCAGTAGAGGCCTTACCGAGGACGAAGCGAGGCTTTTGATCATCAATGGCTTTATCGAGCCATTCACCAAAGAGCTTCCGATGGAATATGCGGTGGAATTGAATCGGCTTATTGAGCTGGAGATGGAAGGGTCGGTTGGATGACGGCCAGAATAGGATTTAGAATCCCAAGAAAGATATTAGGGTAGGATTATAGATGAATACTATTACTCTCATAAATGAAAAAGCTGCCTTCAGAGAAATCAATAAATTGGAGCCGGAATGGTTGTATCGTCTCCGGAAACGGAGCTGGGAAGCGTATAATGATGCCGATATGCCCGATAAAGTGTCCCATCTTTGGAGATATACCGATCCTGCGGATTTCATAGTCAAGGATCTTGATCCGCTCCGAGAAACACTTCCCTTACTGCCGGATTATCAATTTGTGGACCTGCGGCAGATGCAAACCATCCACTCCGCATTCGGCTATAACACCAGCGGAAGGGAGACCTACGCGCAAATTACCCCGGAATTGGCGGAGAAGGGGATAATATTCAAGGAACTATTTTCGGCGACTCGCGATAATCCGAAATTGACTGAAGGGCTTCTGGGGAGTTTGATAGATGAGAATTTCGGTAAATTCGAGGCATTAAACCTTGCCCTCTGGAACACCGGCTTTCTGGTTTATATCCCCGACAATTCAGTCATTGAGAAACCGATTTATCTGCATCGCCATCCTACCGGTATGAGCACTATCGCGCGACTGCTGGTAGTGATAGGCAAGAATGTGGAAGCCACAATCATCGATGATTATTCCTGCCATTGCCGCCATCAAGGGGCCATAGCCAATAGCGTGGTGGAGATTTTTGCGGGCGATTATTCGAAAATGCGCTATGTCAATATCCAGAGGTTTTCTGATG
>Ga0210044_10004970_pt1 | contig 18233 bp, 13 predicted proteins | sample CryGey13umfilter_2_FD_183959 | JGI IMG/M metagenome (GOLD analysis project Ga0210044, IMG submission 183959) | Groundwater microbial communities from aquifer in Utah, USA - Crystal Geyser 4/9/14 3 um filter (SPAdes) (version 2) | ecosystem: Environmental > Aquatic > Deep subsurface >... | reverse complement strand
GATGACCTTGTGGGCGGGGACGCCGTCTTCGCGCCGATAGCTTTCGACGATCTGGGCGTACTTGTAGACATTGTCGCCCTGGCGTTTTGTAGAGATGCGGAGGTGCATAGGGAAAGAATAGGTCAATCGTGACTACTTGTATAGGGGTAATTTGGGTAATATAGTCCAAATGTGGCCAATCATTGGATATCGATCGTATCTACATAATGCCTTCGTTAACCAATAGAATCTGAAGTGATGAAAGAGATTGGGTGGCTTTTGGGGCCAAATAGGTGGTCAAGTCAGGGTTACCTGCTGCAGTACTGGGGAGCGCGTCTGGGGAGCTTCCGCATCCTGCTGGGGGTGGGGGTCATGAACATGTCCCCCATCGTGGGCTTTGCCCGGCGCCCCGGCAGCAACGACATGACCATCTTCATCCTGGTGGCCCTGCTGGCGGCTGCGGTATTCGTGGGTCTGGCCTTTCTTGCCCGCCATTTCCCGCGCGTGGCGGGTTGGGTACTGCTCATGCTCTGTCTGGCCGCCTGCGGCTTCATGGGCTACCAGGCCCGGGATCCCCGCGTCACCTGGGGCGGCCTGGCGGTCATGGTCCAGGTGCTGCTCATCCTGGGCGTGACGGGGGTGGCCCTGGTGCGTGATCCCAGCGAAACTGATCCAGCCGAAACTTGACAAGCCGCCATCGCGCGCCTAACCTGGCAACGGTCCTTTAATCGCGGCCTGCGAGCCCGAAAGGAATGTCCCATGCGCGCTTTTCTTGCCCTCGAGACGGGCAGAGTCTTTTCCGGACGCCTGCTCGGCCCCCTGCCCACCACCGGCGGCGAAGTCGTCTTCCACACGGGGATGACCGGCTACCAGGAAATCCTCACCGATCCCAGCTACGCCGGCCAGATCGTGGTCTTCACCACGGCCCATCTCGGCAATACCGGCTGGCAGGCCGGCGAGGATGAATCCGACCGCATCCATCCGGCGGGCGTCGTCGTGCGCGACCTGTGCCGCCGTTCCTACCACGCCCGCAGCGGGGGTGACCTGGCCGACGCCCTGGCCGACGCCGGGGTTCCGCTCCTGACCGATGTGGACACGCGGGCGCTGACCATGGCCATCCGCGAGGAGGGAACCTGCCGCGGGGTGATCGGGGTCGGTGAACCCGCGGAACTGATCGTGCGGGCGCGCAGCCTGGCGCCCATGGCCCAGTGCGATTGGATCGGCACCGTGACCGGGAATCGCCCCGGCCGCCTGCCCGCAAGTGCGGCGGGCGGCTGTCCCTACACGGTGTCGGTTCTCGATTGCGGAGCCAAGGGCAGCATCCTGAAGCGGTTGGCCGCTCTGGGTTGCGACCTGCGGATCCATGCGGCCGACACGCTGGCGGCGGAGGTGGCCGACGGCGTCGACGGTGTCGTTGTCAGCAACGGCCCCGGCGACCCCGCATCGCGCCCCGATCTGGTCGAGACCGTACGCCAGTTGCTGGACCGTGGCGTCCCCCTGTTCGGCATCTGCCTGGGGCACCAGCTCCTGGCCCGGGCCCTGGGCGGCCAAACCGAGCGCCTGCCCTTCGGTCACCATGGGGCCAATCACCCGGTGCAGGATCTGACCACCGGCCGGGTTCTCATCACCAGCCAGAACCACAACTACCACGTGCCTCCCGATAGCCTGGACCCGACGCGGGCCAGAGTGACCCACCTCAGCCTCAACGACGGCTCGGTCGAGGGGCTGGCTTCCGTCCGCTTGGGTGCCTTCTCGGTGCAGTTCCATCCCGAGGCCGCGCCCGGACCCCACGACGGGGCCGGGGAGTTCGACCGCTTCATCGCGCTGATGGCCGGCCGGCGGGCGGCCCGCAAGGAGGTGGCCCGTGAAGCCACAGGGTAAACGCACGGACATCGGCAGCATCCTGGTGCTGGGCAGCGGGCCCATCGTCATCGGGCAAGCCTGCGAATTCGACTACTCGGGCACCCAGGCGGTCAAGGCCCTGCGCCGCGAGGGCTACCGCGTCATCCTGGTCAACAGCAACCCGGCCACCGTGATGACGGATCCGGGGCTGGCCGACGTGACTTACATCGAGCCGTTGGACGTGCCCACCCTCGAGGACATCATCGCCCGCGAGCGACCCGACGCCCTGTTGCCCACCGTGGGCGGGCAGACCGGCTTGAACCTGGCCGTCGACCTGGCGGAGGCGGGGGTGCTGGAGCGGTACGGCGTGGAATTGATCGGAGCCAGCGTGGAGTGCGTGCGCCTGGCCGAGGACCGCCTGCTCTTCAAGGAGACCATGGCGGGCATCGGCCTGGAAACGCCGCGCAGCCTGCTGGTCAGATCCATGGCGATGGTGGAGGAGGTCCTGGAGACGATCCCCTTTCCCATGATCCTGCGCGCGAGCTTCACCCTGGGCGGGGCCGGCAGCGGGGTCGCCCATGATCGCCGGGAGCTGGAATCCATCCTGCGCTCGGGTCTGGCCGTGTCCCCGGTGGGAAGCGTGTTGGTCGAGGAGTCGGTGCTGGGCTGGCAGGAGTTCGAACTGGAGGTCATCCGCGACCGGGTGGGCAACGGCATCGTGGTCTGCAGCATCGAGAACGTCGATCCCATGGGCGTCCACACCGGCGACAGCATCACCGTGGCGCCGGCCCAGACCCTGACCGACCGCCAGTACCAGGAGTTGCGCAACATGGCCCTGCGGGTGCTGGACGCCGTGGGGGTGGTGACCGGCGGCAGCAACGTCCAGTTCGCCGTGGACCCGCTCAGCGGCCGCGTGCTGGTCATCGAGATGAATCCCCGCGTCAGCCGCAGCAGCGCCCTGGCCAGCAAGGCCACCGGCTATCCCATCGCCAAGGTCGCCGCCATGCTGGCGGTGGGCTACACCCTGCCGGAACTGCCCAACGAGATCACCGGGACCGGCAGCGCCTGTTTCGAACCCAGCATCGACTACGTGGTGGTCAAGATCCCCCGCTGGAGCTTCGAGAAGTTCCCGGGCACGCCGCCGACCCTGGGCACGGCCATGCAGTCGGTGGGAGAGGCCATGGCCCTGGGGCGGACTTTCCGCGATGCCCTGCAGAAGGCCCTGCGGTCGCTGGATACGGGCCTTTTGGGTTGGTCATCGCGACCCGGCGAACGCAGCGACGCGGATCTGGAGGCGGATCTCCGGATTCCCGGTCCCGAGCGCCTGCTGGACGTGCACGAGGCCATGAGCCGGGGCTGGCCCCTGGAACGGTTGCACGAGGTGACGAACATCAACCCATGGTTCCTGGACAACCTGCGGCGGCTGCACGAACTGGAACGGCGCCTGGAAGGTCAGAGCCTGCAGGATCTGCCGGCCGACCTGCTCCGGGAGGCCAAGCGCGAGGGATTCGGCGATGCGCAACTCGCAACGTTGCTGAAAACGGATGCCGCCGCGGTGCGGACCCGGCGTCGGGAGCTGGCTCTGCAGCCGGTGTTCCGCCGGGTCGACACCTGCGCCGCGGAGTTCCGCAGCGGGACGCCCTACCTCTACTCCGTGTGGGAGGAGGGCCCCTGTGAGGCCGAGCCGTCGGACCGCGCCAAGGTGATCGTCCTGGGTGGGGGACCCAACCGCATCGGCCAGGGTATCGAGTTCGACACCTGCTGCTGCCACGCCGTGCAGACCCTGCGCGCCGAGGGCCGCGAAGCCATCCTGATCAACTGCAACCCCGAGACCGTCAGCACGGACTACGACCTCAGCGACCGCCTCTACTTCGAGCCCCTGGATCTGGAAGAGGTGCTGCACGTCGTGCAGACCGAACGGCCGGACGGAGTCATCGTGACCCTGGGTGGGCAAACGCCCCTGAATCTGGCCCAGAAACTGGAGGACGCGGGTGTGGCCTTGCTGGGAACCGGCACGACGGCCATCGCGCGGGCCGAGGACCGCGAGCTGTGCCGGCGGATGCTCGACGCATTGGGGGTGCGGTATCCCCGGGCCGGGTGCGCCGAGACCGCCGATCAGGCCGGGCGCATCGCCGCCGGGATCGGTTACCCGGTGATGGTGCGGCCGAGCTTCGTCCTGGGGGGGCGCGCCATGCAGGTGGCCTACGCGCCGGAAGATCTCGAGGCGGTGTTCACGACGGCAGCCGCCTCGGGCGCCGGCGGTCCTGTACTCATCGACGCTTTTCTGGAAGGCGCCGTGGAGTTCGACGTCGACGCGGTGAGCGATGGCCGGGACGTTCTCATCGGCGGGATCCTGCAACACATCGAGGCGGCGGGCATCCACAGCGGGGACAGCTATGCGGTGTTGCCGCCCCACGATACCGCCCCGGAGGTACTGGCCGAAATGCGGTCCGTGACGCGGGCGGTGGCTTGCGAATTGGGCGTTATCGGATTGCTGAACATCCAGTTCGCCCTGCACGAAGGCGACCTCTTCGTCCTGGAGATCAACCCGCGGGCGTCGCGCACCGTGCCGTTCCTGGAAAAGGCCAGCGGAGCGGATCTGACCGCCACCGCGGTGCGCTGCATGCTCGGCCGATCGCTGGCGGAGCAGAAGGTGTTGGAGGCGGACACGGCGGGTCTGGTGTGCGTCAAGGCTCCGGTGTTCCCCTTTCGGCGCTTTCCCCGCACCGATCACCTGCTGGGACCGGAGATGAAGAGCACCGGCGAGGTCATGGGACGAGGCGCCGGATTCGGCGAGGCGTTCGCCCGCGCCCAGGCCGCCTGTGGCCAGGCGCTTCCCCGGCGCGGTACGGTGTTCGTCAGCGTGCGGGACCAGGACAAGCCGGCAGCGGCGCGGGTGGCCGCGGACCTGGCGGATCTGGGCTTTCGGATCCTGGCCACCGGAGGCACGCGGGACTACCTGGCAGCTCGGGGGATCGACGCGGTGGGCGTGGAAAAGGTGGGCCAAGGCGAACCCCACATCGGCGAGGTCATCGCCACCGGCGGGGTGCAGATGGTCATCAACACGCCCCTGGGTCGGCGCAGCCGATACGACGAAGGCGCCATCCGGCGTGAGGCCCGAGCCCTGGACATCCCCTGCATCACGACCATGCCGGGGGCGCGGGCTGCCGTGGAGGGAATCCGGGCCCTGGGCGGCGGAGAGACGGCGACGAGGCCGCTGGTCCAGCGCTCCGGCGCCCAATAACAAGGCCGGCCCCGAAAGGCCGGCCTTGCTGTGTCGGGGACAGGATTGCTAGCCCAGGGAATCCATCAGGTCCAGCAGATCGACCACCCGGTTGGAGTAGCCCCACTCGTTGTCGTACCAGGACAGGGTCTTGAGCATGTTGCCGCCGATCACCGAGGTGTACTCGCTGTCGAAGATGCTCGAGTGGGGGTCGCCCACGATGTCCGAACTGACCAGGGGCTCCTCGCTGTAGAGCATGATCGAGCGCAAGCGGTCGCTGGCGGCATGATCGCGCACCGCGTCGCGCACCTGCTGGACCGTGACATCCTGGGAGAGGATCGTCACGAGATCCACCACCGAACCGTCGGGCACCGGGACGCGCATGGCCATGCCGTCGAGCTTGCCCGCCAGCTGCGGCAGGACCTTGCCCACCGCGCGGGCCGCCCCGGTGGTGGTGGGAATGGTGTTCTCGGCCGCGGCGCGGCTGCGACGCCAGTCGGTGTGCGGGACGTCGGCCAGGCGCTGGTCGTTGGTGTAGGCGTGGACGGTGGTCATCAGCCCGTACTCGATGCCGAATTCCTTGTCCAGCACGTAGGCCAGCGGCGCCAGGCAGTTGGTGGTGCACGAAGCGTTGGAGACGATCAGGTGTTCCGGCTTGAGGTCCTCGTGGTTCACGCCCAGGACGATGGTCGCGTCGATCTCGTCCTTGGCCGGCACCGTCAGCAGGACTTTTCTCGCGCCGGCCTCGATATGCTGGGCGATCTCGGCCCGCTTGCGGAAGCGGCCCGTGGCCTCGACCACGAAGTCGATGCCCATCTCGCCCCAGGGCAGCTCGGTGGGCTGGGAAACCTCGGTCATCTTCACCTTCTGGTGCTTGGTGACCATGACGTCGCCCTCGAGGTTCGCCACGCCCTGGAAGTTGCCCATGACCGTGTCGTGGCGCAGCAGGTAGACCAGAGCGGCCGAATCGGCCAGGTCGTTGATGGCGACGACCTCGACGCCTTCCTTGTCGTTCAGCAGGCGGAAGACCGACCGCCCGATCCGTCCAAATCCGTTGATTGCGATTCTCATGCCGTCACCTCCTTGCCGGCCAGAAGGCCCGCGACACGGCGTGCGGTTTCCAACAGGCGGTAGGCGTAGGCCCAGCCGTTGTCGTACCAGATCAGGCTCTTGACCATGCCGTTGTCGAGGGACAGCGTGGCCTGGGCGTCCAGGACACCGGAGCAGGAATTGCCGATCACGTCGCTGGAAACGATGGGTTCATCGGTGTATCCCAGCAGTCCGTTGTATTCCCCGTCTGCGGCCTCGGCGAAGATGGCGTTGTATTCCTTGGCGGTCAGGGGCTTATCCAGTTCGACGACCAGGTCGATGTTCGAACCGGCGGCCACCGGGACGTTCAGGGCCATGCCGTTGACCTTGCCCTTGAGCTCGGGCAGAAGTTCCATGACCGCGCCGGCGGCCCAGCTGCTGTTGGGGATGATGTTCTGGGCGGCCGAGCGGCTCCAGCGCAGGCTGTCGCTGGCGGTGTCGCTCAGCTGCTGGTCGCTGGTGTAGGCGTGGACCGTGGTCATGGTCGCCCGTTTCACGCCGACCTTCTCGTTCAGGAGCTTGAGGACCAGGGCCAGGGCGTGGCAACTGCTGCTGCCGTTGGAGATGATGCGGTCGTCGGCGGTCAGTTCGTCGTCGTTGACCCCGTTGATGATCAGCTTGTCGACCATGCCGACCGGCGGCGTGGACAGGATGACGGCCTTTGCTCCCGCGTCGATGTGTTTTTGCAGCTGTTCGCGGGTGCGGAAGACGCCGGTGGCCTCGATGACGATGTCGACGCCCAGCACGTCCCAGGGCACGTGGCCGGGGGCGGTGCCCTGGACCATCCGCATGCGCTGATTATCGGTGACGATGAAATGGCTCTCCGTGTGGACCGGGCTATCGAACGGTCCTTCCACGGTGGAGCTCCTCAGCAGGTAAGCCATCGTCTTGACGTCGGCCAGATCACTGGCGGCGGCAAAGACGATGTCGGGCTGGTCGTGGGCGATGCGGAACATGTTCCGGCCCAGCTTGCCGAAGCCCATGATTCCCAATCTGACGGACATTTCGACCTTCCTTGGTTTCCGGCAGACTTGCGCCGGATGATGATGTTAATCGGATGTCAGCTCGGTCCCAAGTTACACCGATTCGCCCTTAGGGCCAACCTCGGAGCTGCGCCTGGACGAAAAAGATCAAATCAGGGTGCTGCCGCGGCGCAAAGGATCCTCGCCGCGGGCCAACCGTTCCACGCAGACCCGCAGGGCGAACATCTCGTCCTGGGTCAGGCCCTGGCCGATGAGGGAGGCGCCGTAGACGAAGGCGCCCGGCGCCAGGCAGGCCGGTGCAGCCAGCATGGGCCACGGTGTCTCGTCCACGGTCAGCTGGGCGAATCCGTAGACGAGCCCCGCCAGGCTGATCATGATCAAAACCCCGTAGACGGCCATGAAACCGGTCCAGACGGCCGGATGGGGGGGGAACGCCCCCGAACGCGGTCCTGCCCGTCGACTTCCACGGTCTGCAGGTTGAGGTAGGGAGAGAGCAGGGATCGTCGCCTGCGGGGTGATTGGAGGAAGGCATGGCGGTCGAGCACCTGACCGACATCGGGCACGTCGGGATCCTGGCAGGTCCGGCGCAGGGCGGCGAAGAACTCCGCCGGGGGCAGGTCGTCCGGCAGGATGAAATGGGGCCGCATGGTCAGACGAGATGGCATGGGTGCTCCTTTCGGGTAGACTATACCAATTCGATGGGAAATTTCCATCGGAGACGCGCCGCTGGTTTTGCCTGAGCGTCATGGGGAGCCTCCACAGTCGGCAAAGGAACGTCATTTGAACCACAAGACCCCCTCCCATGGCCACGACCTGGTGAATGGCGCCATCCCCGCCCTGGTGCGCCAGCTGGCCGTGCCGGCGGCCGTGGGATTCTTTTTCAACACCATGTACAACGTGGTGGACACCTATTTCGCCGGCCGCTGGTCCACCGAGGGTCTGGCCGCCCTGTCCCTGACCTTTCCGGTGTTCTTCACCCTGCTGGCCATGAGTTCGGGGTTCTCGACCGGAGCCACCGCCATGATCGGGCACGCCCTGGGGCGGGACGATCGCTCCGAAGCCGCCTGCATCGCCGCCCAGGGGCTGGTGCTGGGGGTGCTGCTGACGGGTGTGACCATCGCCGTCGGTTTTGCGGCCGCGCCGTCTCTGTACCGCATTCTGGGCGCCGAGGGCGCCTACCTCGAGCTGTGCCTGGAGTATCTGCACGTCATCCTGCTGGGCTCCGGTTTCATCCTGGCTTTCTACATGCTCAACGGTGTGCTCAACGCCCTGGGCGACACGGCGGCGTTCCGGGACTACCTGATGGCCGCGACGGTGGTCAACATGGCCCTGGATCCCTGGTTCATGTACGGCGGCCTGGGTGTGCCGGCGCTGGGGGTGCGCGGGATCGCCCTGGCGACCATCATGGCCCAGTGTGGCGGGACGATTTTTCTGGCCCGGCGGGTGTGGAAGACCGGCATGCTGTGGCGCTCGACCGGTGCGGTGTGGCGGCCGAACCGGAGGGTCCTGCGGGAAATCATGGAGCAGGGCGTGCCGGCGAGTCTGAACATGATGACCGTGGCGGTGGGTGTGTTCATCATCACCTATTTCCTGGGCCGCTTCGGTCAGCAGACGGTGGCCGCCTACGGGGCGGCGACGCGCATCGAACAGATCATCCTGCTGCCGGCTTTGGGCCTGAACGTGGCGGCCCTGACTCTGGTGGCCCGCAACGCCGGAGCGGGAAAACTGCACCGGGTCACGCGTACGGTCCGCACTTGCCTGACCTACGGCGCCGCGGTGGTCGCGGTGGGTTCGCTGCTGATGTACCTGGGGGCCAACCTGATCATGAGGACCTTTTCCCCGGACCCCGAGGTGGTGGCCATCGGCGCCCACTATCTGCGCATTGCCGCCTTCGCCGAATATGCCTACGTGGTCCTGTTCGTGAACACGGCCCTGCTGCAGGGGCTGAAGAAACCGGCCTGGTCCCTGGTCATCGGGCTGGTGCGACAGATCGTGGCCCCGGTGCTCGTCTTCTGGTTGACGACCGGTGTGCTGGGCTGGGGGCGCGACGGCGTTTGGTACGGAGTGCTCATCATCGCCTGGGTGGCGGCCGCCGCCTCGGTGGTGATCGCCCGGGGGCGCGTGCACGCGGTGAGGAAGTCCGGCAAGCCTGGTGCGCCGGTTCCCTTCGCGGCGCCCGGTGAGGAAATCGCGTGACGGGACGCTGGGCAGCGACGGGAGCGGGCCTGGTTCTGGGCACCGCTGGGCTGGTGTGGTGGGGGCCTCCGGGGGGATCCCTGTGGCCGCCGCTGGTGGCCTTGGTGGTCATCCTGACCACCCGCCGGGCACTGGTCGGGCTGCTGGCCGGCGGGGTTGCCGGGGCGGTGTTGCTGCACGGGGGAGATCCGGTGCAGGCAGGCGGCACCATCGCGGGTCTGCTCGCAGACAGCTTCCATTCGCCGTGGAAGGTTGGTGCCCTGGTCTTCACCCTCCTGCTGGGCGGTTTCGCGGCCGTACTGGAATCGGCCGGCGGTCTGGAGACCCTGCTCCGGCGCTGGGCCCGCGACGAAGCGGACACCGCCCGCGGAGTGGAGACGGCGGCCGGGTTGCTGGGGATCGTGTGTTTTTTCGACGGTCTGGCCAACAGCCTGGTGGTGGGCCGGGTGTCGCGCTCGCTGGCCGACCGGCACGGGGTGGCGCGCGTCAAGCTGGCCTACATCGTCGATTCGACCTCCTCGGCCGTGGCCTGCGTGGCGGTCATCTCCACCTGGATCGCCTTTCAGCTGAGCATGATCGACCAGGCTTTCGCCGCGGCGGGCCGACCGGCGAACCCCTACCTGGTGTTCCTGTCCTCTTTGCCCGCGAATTTCTACTGCTGGTTCACCTTCGCCATGCTGGCCGCCGCGGTGCGCTTCCGTTTCCATCCCGGTCCCATGGGGCCGGCCTGCGCCCTGGCGGCGAGGGATGCGACCGCAGAAAAACCGGGAGGTGGGGTGGACGGACGCGCGGGCCCATGGCGCACCGCTGCGTTGCCGCTGGTGGTGTTGATGGTGGGCTTCCTGGCGGGATTCATCCTGCTGGGCGCTCCGCGACCGCTGTGGCCGCTGACGCGCGAGGGCATCGTGGCCGCCTTCGGTTCGGACGCCGGTCCCCGGGTGCTGGTGCTGTCCAGCCTGGTGGCCCTGGCCGTCTCGGTCGCCGTGCATCCGGGAGGCCTGCTTGGGCGCAGGAAGGCCGTGGGCGCGGCGGGCCGGGGCATGGCGGCCATGGCGCCGCCCCTGCTGATCCTGCTGGCGGCCTGGATCATGGGTGGGGTGATGGACCGACTGGGAACCGCCGATCTCATCGCCGGCCTGACGTCGGGCAGCGATCTGCTCTGGGTGATGCCGACGGTGACCTTCATCACCGGATCCTTGATCTCCTTCAGCACCGGCACGTCGTGGGGCACCATGGGGATCATGTTCCCCTTGGCCGTGCCCGCCGCAGCCGTCCTGGGGGCGGACGCCGCCTTCCTGAATCTCATGGTGGCCGCGGTGTTCAGCGGGGCGGTGTTCGGCGATCACTGCTCGCCGTTCAGCGACACCACCATCGTGACTTCGCTCTCCTGTGGGGTGACCCCGCATGACCACGTGCGCACGCAGCTGCCCTACGCCCTGCTGACCGCTGGTGTGGCCATCGCGTGCGGGTTCGTGCCTGCGGGTTTGGGGGTGCCGGCGTGGGTTTGCCTGCTGATGGGAGGCGGCCTCATCCTGGGCCTGGGGCGCCGGTTTGGCCGGCGCCCGCATCCGGCCATCTGAAAATTCCTCGACTCAGGGAGCCTCGCTGCGCGGCAGGGAGTGCGCCGCATCGAACACCGTCTCCGACAGCGTCGGATGGGGGTGGATGGTCTGGCGCAGATCCTCCACCGTGGCGGCCATCTCCATGGCCAGCACGCCCTCGGCGATGAGCTCGCCGGCGCCGGGACCGACCACCGCCAGCCCCAGCACCGCTTCGGTATCGGGGTCGGCGATGATCTTGGTCATGCCGTCGTCGCGACCGAGGGTCAGGGTGCGGCCGTTGCCGCGCCAGGGCAGCTTGGCGGTTTTGACCTTGCGGCCCTGGTCCCGGGCTTCGGTCTCGGTCAGGCCGCACCAGGCGATTTCGGGGTCGGTGAAGACCACCGCGGGGATGGCGCGGGGGTCGTAGACGTCCTTGCCGTCGGCCGCCGCCGCCGCCGCGACATCGGCTTCACGGTAGGCCTTGTGGGCCAGCATGGGTTGGCCGGCCATGTCGCCGATGGCGAAGATGTGGGGCGCGGCGGTGCGCCGCTGGGCGTCCACGACCACGAACCCGTGGTCGTCCAGGGTGATGCCGGCGGCCTCGAGACCCAGGTCCTCGGTGTTGGGCCGGCGCCCGATGGCGATCAGCACCTTGGCGAAGGTCTCGCTGCGGGACCCCTGCTTGTCGGCGAAGGTCACCGTGACCCCATCGGGTCCCTCGTCCATGCCCTCGACCCGGGTGTTCAGCATGATGGCGGCGAATTTCTTGTCCAGCCGGCGCTTGAGCACCGAGACCAGGTCCCGGTCGCATCCGGGCAGCAGCCCCGCCGTCATTTCCACCACCGACACCGTGCTGCCCAGGGCGGCGTAGGCCGACCCCAGTTCCAGACCGATGTAACCGCCGCCGACCACCAGCAGGGAATCGGGCACCTCGGCCAGGTCCAGGGCGCCGCTGGAATTCATCACGCGGGCGGACGGCTTGGTCCCCGGCAGCATGATGGGACGCGAGCCGGTGGCCAGGATCGCCTGCTCGAATTTCAATTCGCTCAGGGTGCCGTCGGCCGTCGTGATCTGGAGGGTGTGGGGGCCGGTCAGCCGGGCGGTGCCGTGCACATGGGGAACATTCTTCTGCTGGGCCTTCTGGCTCAACCCGCGGGTGAGCTTGGCGATGACCTCGTCCTTCCAGGAGCGCACGCGGTCGAGGTCGATCTGCGGAGCGCCGAAATCGATGCCGACGGTCGATGATTCGGCGGCCTCGCCGATCACCTTGGCCACGTGCAGCAGGGCCTTGCTGGGAATGCAGCCACGGTAGACGCAGACGCCGCCGGGATTCTCCGCGGGATCGACGAGCATCACCGAAAGGCCGCGGTCGGCCGCGGCGAAAGCCGCGTGATAGCCGCCGGGTCCGCCGCCCACGACGACCAGTTGCGCCTGGTCGGGAACATCCACCTTGCCGGGCATCTTGTTATCCCTTCATCACGAGGTTCAGGGGTTGCTCCACGGCGGCGCAGATCCAGCGCAGAAAGCGCGCTCCGTCTGCGCCGTCGATGACGCGGTGATCGTAGGTCAGCGACAGGGGCATGACCATACGCGGCGCGAACGCCGTCCCGTCCCACACCGGACGCATCTGCGCGCGCGAAACGCCGAGGATGGCCACCTGCGGCGCGTAGACGATGGGGGAGAACGCCGTGCCGCCGATGCCGCCCAGGTTGCTGATGGTGAAGGTGCCGCCTTCCATCTCCGCGGGGCTGAGCTTGCGTTCGCGCGTGCGGCCGGCCAGTTCGTTCAGCGCGACGGCCAGGGTCTCGATGCCCTTGGCGTCGGCGTCGCGGATCACCGGGACCAGCAGCCCCCCGGGAGTGTCCACGGCCACCCCGATGTGGATGTGGTCCTTGAAGATCAGCTCCATTTGCGCCAGATCAAGGCTGGAATTGAACCGGGGGAACGCCTGCAGGGCGGCGGCGCAGACCTTGATCAGGATCGCGGTCATGGTGAGCTTGGCCTCGGCCGCGGCGGCGCGGTTGAAATCCCGCCGGAACTCCTCCAGGTCGGTGATGTCGGCCTTGTCCTCCTGGGTCACCATGGGAATGGTGGACCAGGCGTAGCCCATGGCGTCGGCGGTGATCTGGCGGACCCTGGACAGGGGCTCGGTGTGGACCGGACCCCACTGGGTGAAGTCGGCCAGGGGACGCTGGGCGTGCAGGCCGGGGAACTCGCCCGTCACCGCAGGCGCGGGGCCGCCGCCGGTGATGCGCTGCATGGTTTCGCGCACGAAGCGGCGCACGTCGTCCTCGCTGATGCGTCCGGCCGGGCCGGAACCCTGGACCTGGTAGATGTCCACACCCAGCTCCCGCGCCAGGCGCCGGACCGAGGGCGCTGCGGGGGCGACCAGATCACCGGTGCGGTTGGTGTGCAGGTCGACGGCCGCAGCGGGGGCCGGCTCCTTCGCCGGTGCGGGAGCGGACGCAGGCTCAGCGGGAGCCGGCTCGCTCTTCTGCTCGACCACGGGGGCCGGCTCCGGATCCGGTTCCGGCGCCGCAGGTTCGGGGGACGCGGCCTCTTCAGCCCCTTCGGCGGTCATGATCACGTCTCCGACGGCGACCTCGTCACCTTCGGCGATGCGGATCTCGGTGATGGTGCAGGCCTGGGGAGCCGGAATGGCCACCACGGCCTTATCGGTCTCCATCTCCAGCAGGGTCTGGTCGGCCTCGACCCGATCTCCCGGGGCCACGGTCATCGAGATGACCGTGCCCTTGCTGACGCCGTCACTGACTTCGGGAACGATGATATCCATGCTCGTCCTCTCGGTTCGGTCCCGCGGCCGCAGCGGCGGGACGACCGGTTCAATCGGTGTGGGGGTTCGGCTTGTCGGCGTCGATCCCCATTTTCTTCAAGGCCTTGGCGGGTATCGAGGCGTCGATGTCGCCACGCAGCGCCAGTTCCTCGAGGGCGGCCAGGGCGATGTAACGGGCGTCGACCTCGAAGAAGTCGCGCAGCTGATCGCGGCCGTCGCTGCGGCCGAACCCGTCGGTGCCCAGGCAGTGCAGGGGGCCGGGGATCCACTTGGCAACACTCGCCGGCAGGACCTTCATGTAATCGCTGGCCGCCACGTACACCCCGTTCTCATCGGCCAGGAGCTCGGCAAGGTAGGGGATGCGGGATTCTTCGCCCGGATGCAGGAGATTCCAACGTTCGCATTCGACGGCGTCGCGGTACAGCTCCTTGTAGCTGGTCACGCTCCACACGTCGGTGGCCACCTTGTAGTCCTTCTCAAGGATCTGGGCCGCCTTGAGGGCCTCGTTCAGGATGGGGCCGCTGCCCAACAGATGCGCCCGGGGCGCGGCCTTGGCCTTGGTCCCCTTGAGGGCGCTCTTGAGGAAGCGGTACATCCCCTTGAGGATGCCTTCGCGAACCCCGGGCCCGCGCGGCATTGCGGGCATGCGGTACTGCTCGTTGCCCACCGTCAGGTAGTAGATCCAGTCTTCCTGGTGGCAGAACATGCGGGTGACGCCGTCCTGGATGATCACCGCCAGTTCGTAGGCGAAGGCCGGGTCGTACGCCTTGACGGGAGTGGGGGTCATGGCCAGCACGTGACTGTGGCCGTCCTGGTGCTGCAGACCCTCACCGGCCAGGGTGGTGCGGCCGGCGGTGGCGCCGACGAGGAATCCGCGGGCCCGGCTGTCGCAGGCCTGCCAGATCATGTCGCCCACGCGCTGGAAGCCGAACATGGAGTAGAAGGTGTAGAAGGGAATGGTGCTGACGGCGTTGCCGGTGTGGGCGGTGCCGGCGGCGATGAAGCTGGCCATGGAGCCGGCCTCGCTCAATCCCTCCTCCAGAATGGCTCCCGTCTTCTTCTCGTTGTAGAACAGGAGGCTGCCCTTGTCCGCCGGCTCGTAGAGCTGCCCGATGTGGCTGTAGATCCCCACCTGGCGGAACAGGGCCTCCATGCCGAACGTGCGGGCCTCGTCGGGCACGATGGGCACGATGAACTTGCCGAATTCCGGATCCCGCAGGAGCTTGGCCAGCATGTGGACGTAGGCCATGGTGGTGGCCAGTTCGCGTTCTCCGGAACCGTCGTAATACTCCCGGAAAACCTCGTCGGTGTGGCAGGCCACCGGCACGGTCTCACCGCCGCGGGCGGGCAGGTTGCCGCCGAGAACCTTGCGCCGTTCGCGCAGGTAGACCATCTCGGGGCTGTCGTCGTCCGGCTTGTAGAATGGGGCGTCGGCGATCTGGTCGTCGCTGATGGGAATGGAAAACCGCGTGCGGAATTCCTTCAACTCGTCCTCGTTGAGTTTCTTCTGGGAGTGGGTGATGTTCTTGCCCTCGCCGGCCTCGCCAAGCCCGTAGCCCTTGATCGTGTGGGCCAGCACGACCGTGGGCGCTCCCTTGTGCTCGACGGCTTCCTTGTAGGCCGCGAAAACCTTCTCCGGATCGTGGCCGCCGCGCTTGAACCGGGCGATCTGCTCGTCGGTGTATTGGGCGGCCAGTTCCTCCAGCTCGGGATACTTGTTGAAGAAGTGCTCGCGCACGTAGTCGCCGCCGCTGACGGTGTAGCGCTGCATCTCGCCGTCGAGGATTTCCTCCATGCGCTGCAGGAGCTTGCCCGAGTCGTCCTTCTCCAGCAACGGATCCCAGTCGCCGCCCCAGATCACCTTGATGACGTTCCAGCCCGCACCGCGGAAGGCCGCTTCCAGTTCCTGGATGATCTTGCCGTTGCCCCGCACCGGTCCGTCCAGCCGCTGCAGGTTGCAGTTGACCACGAAGATCAGGTTGTCCAGGCGTTCCCGGCTGGCCAGGGTGATGGCGCCGAGGCTCTCGGGCTCGTCCATCTCACCGTCGCCCAGCATGGCCCACACCTTGCGGCCGCTGGCGGCGCGAAGGCCGCGGTCCACGAGGTAGTGGTTGAAGCGGGCCTGGTAAATGGCCGAGATGGCGGTCAGCCCCATGCTCACGGTGGGAAATTCCCAAAACTCGGGCATCAAGAAGGGGTGCGGATAGCTGGATAGGCCGCCTCCGGGCGAAAGTTCGCGGCGGAAGTTCTTCAGGTCCTGCTCGGTCAGGCGCCCCTCGAGAAACGCCCGGGCGTAGACGCCGGGGGAGGCGTGGCCCTGGAAATAGACCTGGTCGCCCAGGAATTCCTTGGTCCGACCGCGCCAGAAATGGTTGAAGCCGACTTCCCACAGGTTGGCCGCCGAAGCGTAGGTGGAAATGTGTCCGCCGATGCCCGGAAGTTCGCGGTTGGCGCGCACCACCATGGCCATGGCGTTCCAGCGGATGATGGACTTGATGCGTCGTTCCAGGTCGCGGTTGCCGGGAAAGACCGGCTGCCAGCTGCGCGGGATCGTGTTGATGTACGGCGTGTTGGCCGTAAAGGGAATGCTCACCCCGTGTTCCTGGGCCCGCGTCTGCAGCAACCTGAGGATCTGCAGAACCCGTTCGGATCCCTGCTGCTGCAGCACGTAATCCAGGGATTCGCGCCACTCGGCATTCTCGATCTGCTGGGTCTGGGAGTCGATCGCGGAATGCTTGTCCGCCATGCCAAAGCCTCGCTTGAAGATGAATGTTGTTTTCTTTATCGCCCCAAAGGATAAGAGATTTTCGGAGGAGGTCAATGACCGGAGCGAATCACCGCCGCGCCGCGCCCTCTTTCCGTTTGCCTGGCCCCGCTGCGCCGGGCTATCTTGGCCCCGATCCAGCGCGGGCGCTTTTCCGCGCCCGAGGTTCGACCTGAGCAAGGGAAATAGCAATCATGCCGAGTTTGACCCGTCAAATGGCCGATTTCGTGCTGAACCTGCGTTACGAGGATATTCCCGCCTTGTCCGTCAAGGAAGCCAAACGCTTCCTGCTCGATAGCCTGGGTTGCGCCCTGGCCGCCGTCGGCAACGACGACGTGAAGGCCATGGAACGTTTCACCGCCAAGCTCGGCGGTACACCCGAGGCCACGGTCATCGGCAGCGGCCTGCGCACCAACGCGCCGAACGCCGCCCTGATGAACAGCCTGCTGGTCCGGGCCCTGGACTACAACGACATCTTCTGGGAGCAGGACCCGAGTCACCCTTCGGACATCATCTTCGGCGCCCTGTCGCCGGCCGAGGCCGAAGGCAGGGACGGTCGGGAGGCCTTGGCTGCGATCATCATCGCCTACGAACTGGAGCTGCGCTGGTGTCTGGCCTGTTTCCCCGGCGTGCGCGAGGTGGGGTGGCACCACGCCACCTTGACCCAGCTGGTCAGCCCCTTCGTGGCCGGACGGATCTACGGCCTGGACGCGGACCAGCTCGTGGCCGCCGCCGGCATCAGCGGCAGCAGCCACTACACGCTGGGGGGCGTGGTGGCCGGGCACCTGACCAACATGAAGAACACCGCCGACCCCCTCGCCACCCAGGCGGGTGTGCTGGCCGCGCTCATGGCGCGCGAAGGCTACGAAGGACCGGTCGAGGTGATCGAGGGCAAGGAGGGTTTCCGGCACGTCCTGCACAACGTGGAGCTCAAGCCCGAGATCCTGCTGCAGGGGCTGGGCGAGGATTTCCTCATCACCCGCTGCGCCTACAAGCCGTTCCCCACCGAGGCGCTCACCCACCAGCCGCTGAGCGCGGTGCAGATGGCCATGCAGCAGAACGGCCTGGTGGCCGAGGACCTCGCCGGGATCCACGTCCAGACCACCACCCGCGGGGCCGACATCCTGAGCGACCCCAGCAAGTACGACCCGCAGACCAAGGAAACGGCCGACCACAGCCTGCCGTACTGCGTGGCCGCCGTGGCCGCCGACGGCGGCGTGTATCCCCACAGCTTCGACCAGGAAAAGCTGTTCAATCCGCGCATCCGCGCCCTTTTGCCGAAGATCAAGGTGGTGGCCAATGCCGAGATCGACGCCTTGTTCCCCGGCACCAAGCGCGCCATCGCCACCTTGACCACCACCGACGGCCGGACCTTCACCGAGACCGTGGACCACGCCAAGGGCAGCCCCGCCAATCCCATGAGCGACGATGAACTCGTGGCCAAGTTCCGGGCCAACGCCCACGGCAAGGTGGACGGCGCGCGGCAGGACGCCATCATCGAGGCGGTCTGGGGCTTCGATCGCTGCGGTGACCTGCGGGAGTTCATGCAGCTTCTGGTGGTCTGATCGATTGAAACTTCTTGGACCAATGGTAACGGTATTCACCCTCAAAGTATTCGAAATGGTAATTTAAAGGCCATAATGGCATATCAATGGCCGAAATGGCGAATATTTTGAAAATATTCAAAGGAACTCGTCGTGATCCGGCATCAAAGAAAAAGAAAAACCTCGTTGGCCCTGGAAAACCAGGAAGTTAAGCTGCGTTTGCCAAAACAATAGCTTAACCAACGAGGTGAGCCGGATGATGCCACAAGGGATTCTCG
>Ga0210044_10004965_pt1 | contig 18241 bp, 19 predicted proteins | sample CryGey13umfilter_2_FD_183959 | JGI IMG/M metagenome (GOLD analysis project Ga0210044, IMG submission 183959) | Groundwater microbial communities from aquifer in Utah, USA - Crystal Geyser 4/9/14 3 um filter (SPAdes) (version 2) | ecosystem: Environmental > Aquatic > Deep subsurface >... | reverse complement strand
AGTAGCACTTCCGGGAAATACCGAATATCTGGCAAGTTTCCTTAACCGAACGATGATAGTAATCAACTTGTCGATACCACTTAATTCGCTCGTTTCGGTCATGTTTGGCGCTTGGCATATACATATGGTTAATAGTTAACAGGTGTTACCCCTAACTATACCAAGTGTTACCTCATGGTGTTAACTGTACATGGAGGATATTTCGGCATGATTATCCCAAATAAAATATTAACTGCTGAATATGCCAAGGAATTAAGAGAGTTAATAAAAAAATATAAAATTATTAATATAAGAGACTATTCTAAGATTTCTGTATTTGATGTTGCGGTTTATCCTGTTGTTATAATTATTAAAAAGGAAGCACCTAATGGAAATCACGAAATTCGTGCTGATATCGTAAAAGATGCTAACGATGAAAGGGCAACAATTAAGAATTTAAATTATCAAAATGAATTAAATCAAAATAATAGCTGGTCCACTCTTTTACAAGGCAGTAACGAGTTAAAGTTTTTTGACGAGATAATAGAAAAATATAAACAGATTGGCGACATTTTTAATGTTCATGGTGCGGCTACAGTATCAGAGGCCTATGAAATAAAAAAAATAATAAAAGAGCAAGACAACAAAGATTCCTATTTAAAGTTGATAAATACCGGAACAATCGATAGGTATATTTCCTTATGGGGCATTAAAAAAACAAACTACATAAAAGATTCTTATTTGAATCCAGTGGTATCCGAAAGAGAACTAAAGCAAATATATCCGAAGAGATTTGAAGATTCTTTAAAAGAAAAAGTAATTATAGCGGGTATGAATAAGCAGTTGGAGTGCTTCCTTGATAAGGGCGAATATTTGGCTGGAAAATCTACTACTATTTTGGAAAGCGAAGAAAAAAATGGAATTAATTCAAAATTTATTTTAGCAGTTTTGAATAGCAAATTATTAACTGAAATTTACAAATATATTTTTGGTTCATTGTCTTTGCAGGGCGGTTATTTACAAATTGGATCGCCGCAAATAAAAAAATTGCCATTTGCAATTCCAGATAAGGGTCAAGCGGGTGATTTAACAAGCCTGGCTAGTAAAATGATAAAACTAAATGTAGAATTTCAACTTATCCCAGAAAATTCGGATAAATGGAATTCAATTAAGGCGGAGATTGAAAAAACAGACAAGGAAATTGACCAGAAAGTTTATGAACTATACGGCCTGACGGAAGATGAGATAAGAATTATAGAACAAAAAAATGCCTAGTATTTTTAAAAATATAATCGAAAAGGTTAATTTTGACATTCAATTCAATTTTAGAGGCACAGAATGGTATAAGATGTATAAACGCTCTAAGCGATTATTGGAATATCTCAAAAATAAAGAAAGTGGCGACAAGTCAGAAGAACTAGCTAGATGTATAAAAGAAGACATAATGAGCCTAGTCGGTTCTTTAAAGGCAATAAATAAATTAAAAGAAAAGGGACTTATTGCAGAAAATGAATATAATGAGCTTAAAGATTACATTGACAAATAGACAAGCGATCCTTAAATAGTGGCGATAAGCCGCTATTTTAGTTATCCACAGACCCAAAACATTAAGCGCTTATCGCGTTATTTTGCTTTATTTAAGGCAAAAAAAGAATAAAAGCAGGAGATGTAAATTACAATTGACAATAACTAAGCATAGATGTAAAATGTAATTGACAACGAATTATTTATTAAATTATGAATACCGAGCAAAAAAATATAATAATAAACTATCTTAATGATCAAATAGCTCAAGCGGATTTTAGGGCGAGAGCGTATGTTTTAGATGAAAATAATTATAAACGCCCTACGCGTAACATCTATGTCAAGATTAAGAAATACATTGAAAATTTTGTGCAAGGCGATCGAGCAGTACGCTGGCTTACATTGACTGGACTTCGCGGTTCAGGAAAAACAACGCTAATGTCGCAAGCGTATTGGGAGACAAAAAACCTTGATGTTCATAGGCTTTATATTTCCGCTGACCATATTGTTCAAATACTCGGGCTAAATCTGCATGACGTATTGTCTGTTTACGAAGAGCTGATTGGTAGTTCTTTTGAAAAACTGGAAAAACCACTATTTCTTTTTATTGATGAGGCGCAATACGATGAAAAGTGGGGCTTAACCTTGAAAAGCATATATGATCGGTCAAACAAAATTTTTATATTCGCCACAGGATCATCCGCTCTGGCTATGAACGCAAACCCGGATATTGCGCGGCGGACAATTTATGAAAAACTATTTCCACTAAGCTTTACAGAATATTTAAAAATTAAGTACGGAAAATTTGAAGAAAAAGGATTGTGCGCAGATATGCGCAAAGCGCTTTTTGAATCTTCTTCACCTGAACAACTGTTTCTGGCAGTCAAAAATTTTGAAACAAGAATCAATCGATATTACTTAGGATTAGAAAGAATGGAAATAGACAGATATATAAGATACGGCTCGTTGCCATTTATGGTTTCACTAAAAAATGAAGCTCTAGTATACGACCAAATCAACAAAACACTGGATAGAATAGTAAACAGCGATGTTGCAAAAACAGGGAAATTCGGCTCGGAAATCGTTTCAAAAATACCCGCGATACTATATGCGGTTGCGGACATGGACCAAATAAATTTTTCCAAAATTGCCGGAACTTTTGAAATTAGTCGCCCGAAAGTCATGGAAATCTTTGATATTTTGGAAAGCACGGAAACGCTGATAAGAGTTCATCCTTATGCTTCCCATCTTGGCCAAGCAAAGAGTCCATCTAAGTATCTTTTTTCCTCACCGGCTTTTCGCGCCATGTATTATAATATGGTAGGAAATATTATTTCTCGCGAAAACGCGCAGGGTAAGCTACACGAAGATTTAATAGGCATGTATCTAAGCAGATTTTTGTACAAAAAAATCAACGCGTCAATAACATTTGATAGCTCACAAGGAGGGGCAGATTTTGTCATCAGATTTGGAAATCAAAAGATGATTGTAGAGGTTGGAGCGGGCAAGAAAGATTATAGCCAGGTTATAAAAACTGCTCAAAGAGTTAATGTTAAGTATTCTCTGGTTGTATGCAACTCCAATCTGGAATATTCAAAAGAACATAATGCTGTTAAACTGCCGCTTAAATATTTTTTGTTGATATAAGTAGATAAAAAAATCACGAACAAAGATGGCTTCAAAGAACCCCAAAAAACTAGTTCTCATTGATGGCAATGCTATTATCCATCGGGCTTTCCATGCTTTGCCGCCGCTTACCAACAAAAAAGGCGAACTTTTGAATGCGGTTTATGGTTTCACCAGCATGCTTTTAAAGGTGATCAGCGAACTCCAGCCAGACTACATTATTGCCTCCTTTGATCTCTCCGGTCCGACTTTTCGCCACGAGGAATATAAAGAATATAAGGCCACCCGAGTCAAAGCGCCGGACGAACTGTATGCGCAGATCGAGCGTGTCAAAGAAGTGGTCAAGACGATGAACATCCCGATCTATGAAAAACAAGGCTTTGAAGCGGATGACGTCATTGGGACGCTGGTGGCGAAATCGGAAAACATGAACGAAGACATTGAAAATATCGTGGTGACCGGAGATCTGGACACTTTGCAGCTGGTCAGTCCGAAAACTAAGGTATATGCGCTGCGGCGCGGGATGAGTGACACTGTTATTTATGACGAAGCGGCGGTGCGCGAACGTTACGGGATCGATCCGGATCAGATGGTGGATTATAAAGGTCTCCGCGGAGATCCTTCCGACAATATTCCGGGCGTCAAAGGCGTCGGCGAAAAAACGGCCAGCGAGCTCATCAAAAAATATAAATCCATTGAAGGCGTCTATGCTGCGATCGGAGAAATCAAAGGCGCCCTGAAAGAAAAGCTGAAACGCGACAAGATGCAAGCCTTCATGTCTAAGCGACTCTCCACTATCATGAGAGAAGTTCCGATAAAAGTGAATCTGGAAGAAGCGGTAACGCGCGAATTCGACCGGAAAAAACTGGTGGAGCTTTTCCAGGAGTTGAATTTTTTCAGTTTGATAAAGCGTATTCCCGGACAAGCGGGAATTTCCACGGCTAATTATCCAGCCGAAAGCGGGAGTACTGCTCCAGCGCCAATTAAAGAAGTAAAGGACTTTAAGTACGAGCGCATAACCGAGGATAAAGTAGATGATTTTATAAAACTTCTGCAGGAGCAAAAAGAGATCTCGCTGTATCTGCGCACCAGCGGGCCTGCCCGCAATGCTACGCATAGCGTTGCAGGCGGGGACAAATATTATAACAGCGAACTTTTGGGAATCGGCTTCAGCTGGAAAGCTGGAAGAGCAGCATATGTCGCCTTTAGCGAAATCGGAAATAAAAGTTCCCAGCCCAAGGCTGGTCGGCCTGGGGCCGAAAAGTTAAAAGCTATCCTGGAGAATGAATCGATCAAAAAAATCGGATATGACCTGAAATATTGCATCGAAGTTTTACGGGAGAGCAAGATTGAGCTAAAGGGCGAACTTTTTGATACGATGCTCGCGGCGTATGTTTTGAATCCGGGCGGGAAAGTCGAATTCAAGAATCTGGTCATGGAGGAGCTCAAAGAGGAAATAATCGGCAAGGACAAATCCGGGCAATTGGGGCTGGGGATAGAATCAGAAGAAGCTGTTGCCCAAAAGATCTGCCGGGCGGCTGACTATATTTGGAAACTCAAACAGATCTATGAAAAAAAGATCCTGGAGGTATCCGCCGAGCAAAGAAGCAAGGACAGCCGTAGAGAAGACAAAAACGTCGAAACTGTTTTTCGAAACATTGAAATGCCTCTGGTGGAAATTCTAGCCGGTATGGAAATGTCCGGGATCCAACTCAACCCCATTATTTTTAAAGGAATTTCCCAAACGATAGACAAGAGAATTGAAAATTTGGAAAAAAGCATCTATGAACTGGCCGACGGGCAATTCAACATCAATTCTCCCAAACAAGTCGCGGAGGTGCTTTTTGAAAAATTGAAACTGCCGACGGGCAACATCAAGAAAACAAAAACCGGCTTTTCCACCGCTTCCGGAGAATTGGCCAAGCTGTCCAAGGAGCACAAGATCATTGAAAAGATTGAAAACTATCGGGAACTGTTCAAGCTGAAAACTACCTATCTGGATACTTTGCCGGAATATATGGACAAGAAGCATCGGATCCATACGAATTTCAACCAGGCCGTGACAGCCACCGGCCGGCTGTCTTCCTCGGACCCGAATCTGCAAAATATTCCAATCAAAACTGACCTCGGCCAGCTCATCCGGACGGCTTTTGTGGCAGAAGACGGCTGGAAATTTCTAAGCGCCGATTATTCCCAGATCGATCTCAGGGTCGTGGCACACGTGAGCGAAGATAAAAAAATGATCGAAACTTTTTACAAAGGTGAAGACATCCACCGCATGACAGCGGCGGAAATAAACAAAGTGACGCTCTCCCAAGTGACGGAAACCATGCGGAAAAAAGCCAAAGCGCTGAATTTCGGGGTGCTGTATGGCATGAGTGTCTTCGGTTTTTCCGAGTCGGCTGGGGTGGACAGGGAAGAAGCCAAAAGGTTCATCAATGAGTATATGGAAAAATTTTCCGGAGTGGCCAGCTATATGCGGGAGACCAAGGAATCCGTCAAGAAAAATCTGTACGTGGAAACGGAATTGGGACGGCGCCGCTATATTCCGGAAATAAATTCTCCCAATTTCCAGGTGGCCAATGCGGCCGAGCGGATGGCCATCAACATGCCGATCCAGGGCATGACGGCGGATATAATGAAGTTGGCCATGATAAGAATAAATGAATTTTATATTGGTAATCTAGGCGTGCGGATGATTCTTCAGATCCACGACGAAATTGTTTTTGAAGTGAAAGAAGATATCGTTGAGGAAGTTGGTAAAAAAGTCAAAGAAATAATGGAAAGCGTCTATGAATTAAAAGTCCCGCTGGTAGCTAAGATAAAAATCGGCGATAGTTGGGGGGAAATATAATCAAGTTTAAAGTAAAAAGTTCAAAGTGAAAAGTTATATTTTAAAATTTAAAACTATTCTAATAAATTTAATTCCGGTTATATTAATGATCGGATTGATTCCTTTGGTAAAAAATGATTATTGGTTGGCGTTGGTTTACGCGGTTATTATAATTATCTCTTGGTCGGTTAAATACGAGAAAAAAGAATATATTTTTCTCCTTTTTGGACTTTTTGGAATGATGATTTCGGAATATTTTTTCGTAAGCACAGGAGTAGAGACCTTTGAAAGAAACAGTTTGTTAGGAGTAATGCCTTTATGGCTGCCATTTTTATGGGCTTATGGATTTGTGGTTATAAAAAGAGCAGTTAATATTTTAGAACAATAAAAATATCATCCTGAACTTGATTCCGGATCGAGTCCGGAATGACAAAGTGTGAAAATAAAAGCCCGCTTGGGAATTTATCCCAAGCGGGCTTTGTCTTACCTAATAATCTCACGAACGATTTCTTCAATTTCATCCCATTTTCTTTTTTCAGGGAAGCAGATCATTGCAGATGCCATGAGCCAGCCATCTATTAACTCAATGGTGTTTTTAAGGTCATGAACATTCAACGCCTTGAAAGTATTAAACGGCTGTTTCCCGCTATGAGCATAACTACATGCTAAGTCTTCCCATTCATCCCAAAGCCATTCAGCGGCCGAGAAAAGATAGTTAAATTGAATTTCGCCAATTATTTCCTTCAGGCGAATGACAACTACGGAATTACCAGGGTCTTTTATTTTTTTCAGAAAAACAAACAGATTATCCCGACAAAGTTCATCGGCCTGGCCGAACCGAAACGACTTGGAGCATTGAAAGTAATAATAGACAAAACGCAGACGCCGAATTAAATCGATAAGCGTTCGATTTTCTTTTTGAAAATTTTGCATAGCTAACCACATAAGATTTCCTTTCTCCGCTTTGAGCCCGGGAGGCTTATATTTTTTAAGGAACTTCGTCACACTCTTTCAGCGTAACAGGGTAACATGCCCCTTTTTTAAAGATAAGTCAATATAATGGTACAAATAGATAGTTTTTGCATTCTATTTGTTTAATATAGGCTTTATTTGACACATATAAATTTATTTGCTAAACTTAATAAAAATGACGAAAAAACCGACAATTATCTAAAATATGCTGCTCGAAACGCTCAAGCAAATAGGCCTCCATGAAAAAGAAGCTAAGATATATCTGGCTTGTCTTGAGTTGGGTGAAGCCGGAATTAAGGATATAGCTAGCAAATCAGGCATAAAAAGAACCACGATATATGAAATAATCGATGACATGATCAACGTAGGTTATTTTAAGGTTACTTCTAGGGGCAAAAGAAAATATTACGTAGCCATAGATCCGCAAGAACTGAAGATCCTCATTAGGAAAAAAGAAGCATTGTTAAATAATATCCTTCCGCAATTATCGGCCATGAGTAATGTGAGTGACGTCAAGCCCAAGGTCTGGTTCTATCAGGGAAAAGATGGCATACTTCATGCTTATGAAGATTCTCTGAATTATCCCGGAATTGAAGTGGTTGGCTGGGCTTGTGGCGAGGTAGTAAAGATGTTTGATGAGGATGAGATTGAAAAATATATACGGACTAGGATCAGGAAGAAGATTCTACAAACAATGATTATGCCAAACGACGAGGATACTGCCCGGTTTACAAAAAACGACAGCCATCAACTCAGAAGGACTAAGCTTGTCGAGGCCGATACATATCCTTTCAAAATTGAAATAAATATTTATGCTAACAGGGTCGGCATATTTTCGATTAGAGATAAAATGGCTGTGATTATGGAGTCGGAACAAATCGCTTCAGCTATGCGAATGATTTTCCAAATGTGCTGGAAAGGTATAAGATAAGCTATTAATAAAATTATAATATGCCGGAACTACCTGAAGTCCAAACTATAATTTCCGATCTGAATAAAAAAATTGTTGGTGATACCATCACCGATTTTTGGAGCAACTGGCCGAAAACCATCAAGGGCAAATCCTTGGCGATTTTTAAAAAAGAAATAATCGATCGAAAAATTATCGGCATTCGGCGGATAGGAAAAAATATCTTCATCGACTTGTCTGGTGGGAAAACTTTGTATATTCATCTCAAGATGACGGGACACCTATTAGTTAAAAGTGCAAAGTTAAAAGTTAAAAGTGGCAAGAAAGATTATTTTCAGGATAAAGTAAATCAATACATTCATCACGTTTGGTATCTAAAATCCCACAACCCAAAACCTGAAACCCATAGCTTAAATTATGACAAAACTATTGAATTTTCCGATGTTCGGAAATTCGCCAAAATAGTTTTAGACGATACACAGAAAATAAAAGAGCTTAAAGAAATAAAAGCGCTCGGCATTGACGCGCTCGACAAAAAATTTACTTTGGAAAGGTTCGAGGATATTTTGGAGAAAAGAAAAAATACCCCGATCGGGATAATTTTGATGGAGCAGGAACGGATCAGCGGCATCGGCAACATCTACCGGAGTGAGATTTTGTTCGAAGCGGGAATCTTACCTGAAAGGCTGGTTAAAGACATAAAGGGACCGGGAATAAAAAAATTATACTCAGCTATCCAAAAAGTCCTCAAAAAAGCCATAAAACTCAGGGGGACATCCGACTCCGACTATCGCGATACAGCCGGGGCACCGGGAAACTTCCAAAAAGCTTTGAAAGTTTACAAAAAGAACGGTAAAAAATGCCGTGCCTATCGAACCGCCGCGCTGAAGCGAGGAGAGCAGCCGGGCCAAAAATGTGATACAATAATAATACGTGGAAAGCTAGGTCAAAGAAGCGTATTTTTTTGTCCTGCTTGCCAAAAATAATTAAAATTAAAAATTGTATGGACAACAGAAAAAAAATAATCGCGGCAGTCATTGCAATTGTCATTGCCGCCGCTGGCAGTTATCTTGTTTATAAGTCGGTTGGTAAAAAATCCGGTAAACAAATAAACATAAATAGCGAACAGTCTTCTCTGTCTATTGCTAACGATGGTCCTGTGAGTCCAATTTCCGGACTGTCCTGCGAAAACTGGAATCGTCGGCCATTTGCTGTGATGCAGCCGGCTGACTTGACCGCGCGTCCGGCCGCCGGATTTTCCGACGCGGACCTGGTCATTGAAATGCCGGTCATTACAGCTTCTATCACCCGGCTCATGTCGGTTTATGTGTGCGGCAATCCTGATGATGTCGGATCAATGAGAAGTTCGCGGCATGACTATATTGCCTTAGCCAAGGGATTGGATGCAATTTTCGTGCATTGGGGCGGCTCGCACTATGCCAAAGAAAAATTGAACGAAGGAGTAATTGATAATATGAACTGCAATAATGATGGTGGAAAATCGGCTGGACAATATTGCTATCGTAAGGAGGAAACCGGAGAAATGCGTGGCGTGGATACTGGCTATGCCAAATTTGCGCGTCTATTGGAAGGCGCCAAAGATTTCGGTTATCGTCTGGAAAATAAGTTTTCCGGCTATCCGCATCAGGCCGAAGCGCCGCTGGACCAGCGGCCGAATGGCGGACACTTGCGCGTGGCTTTTGCCGGACCATTCGCGGCGGAATATGACTATGACAAGGAAAGCAACTCATACTTGAGAACCTGGGGCAACAAAGAAGACACGGACAGGAACAATGGCAAAAGAATCGCGCCGAAGAACATTGTTGTCGCCATTGCCCAGTCGGAACAGATCGAAGGACAATACAATAATGTGCAAGTTGGTGATCCATGGTATGACAATTCTGATTCAGGCGAGGCGCATTATTATCTGAACGGCCAAGAGAGCAACGGAACCTGGAAAAAAGATAGGGCGAGATTGGACAGCAAGCTGTTTTTCTATGATTCGAGCGGACAAGAAGTGAAGTTTGTCCCGGGACAGGTGTGGGTGGAGTTTTTGGAGCCTGGACAGGGCCTCAAATGGAAGCCGGCCAGTTAGTAGTTGATATAGAGTATTTTGTATATAAAAAATCCCGAGCAATCGGGATTTTTTTATTTTATCAAATATACTATATACTAAATACAAACTACTAAATACTAATTATGATTATTTTTCTCTACGGCGATGACTTGTTTCGCTCTGGGCAAAAACTACTTCAAATAAAAGAAAAGTTTCTGTTGACCAACTTAGCTGGAGCCGGTTTGTCAGTGTTCGATTATGGCTCAGTCGACAACGCTGCGCATAGCGCTGGGGGCGGGAGAGGAACAACCCCCCTGGATGTATTAGCCATGCCAAATTTGCTGAATCCGAAAAGACTGGTGATCGTCAAAAATTTGATTTCAGAGGCAACAAAAGAAGAACAAAAAATAATTTTAAAGTATCTTAAAGAAAACGCCGCGATCGCGAAGGACGATGATCTGGTGGTGGTGTTCTTTGAAAATAATCTGCCGAAAAAAAATAGCACGCTGTTTAAATTTTTGGAGAAAAATGCGAAAAGTCAGAATTTTGAAAAAATGTCCGCGGCAAAAATCAACCAATGGGTTTTGAAAAAAATCAAAGAGTTGGATTTGCAGGCCAGTATCACTAGTTCCTCTTTGGAGAAGCTGGTAGCATATTCCGGAGGCGATACGCGCGTTTTAAATTCAGAAATACAAAAATTAGTAAATTTTGCGGACGGGGACATGATTGATGATGAAGCTGTAGATACTTTGGTTAGCGCAAATATAAACATAAAAATTTTTGATACCATCGATGCGCTCGGAAACAAGAACAAGAAACAGGCCGCCGAACTTCTGCATGAGCATCTGAAAAAGGGTGATGACCCGTTTTATATTTTTTCTATGTTTGTCTACCAATTCAGGAATCTTTTGAAAGTGTCTGATCTGAAAGAAAATAGCGGAAGCGGAGAATATGAGATAGCTCGAGCGGCCGGAATTCATCCGTTTGTGGTCAAAAAAAGTTTGACACAAATTAGAAATTTTTCTTTGGAACGACTAAAAAATATTTATCAGCAATTGGCGGAAACAGACACAAAAATAAAAACCGGAAAAATTGATATCCGGTTGGCATTGGATAAGTTTATAGTGGAACTTTGAAATCGCTAAAATAAAAAACCCGCGTAAGCGGGTTTTGACTTATCTATTTTTTAACGATTGCCTTTATTAATTTATTCAATCTTGATTTTTTTCTGCCGGCGGTGTTTTTGCTGATAATTTTTTTCTGAGCGGCCTTGTCCAGCGCCTGCGCGGATTTTTTGAGCCAGGCTCCAGCCTCTTCGGCTGAACCCTTGGATACGGCCTCCCTGGTTTTTTTGATGGCGCTGCGGAAGGCTCCTTTAATCTTAGCGTTTTTGGCGGTCTTGCTGGTTGTCACTCGCATATACTTTTTGGCTGATTTTTTGATGGGCATAACAAATAAGTTTAAAGCTTAAAGTTCAAAGTGAAAAGTTACTGATTGCTCTAGTATTTCTATCATATGAGCCGGTTTTTGGCAAGAGTAGGCTAAAATGATACAATTACATCGATACTAATTAATCGATATGATAGGTAAAATAAAAGGAAAACTCGAGTTTATTCGCAATGGCTACGCTGTGGTAGATGTTGGAGGCGTGGGGTATAAAATTTATTCAACCATATACGCCCTGGGTAAGATCAGTGGGAAAGCCGAGGTGGAATTCTTTATTCATACCCACGTTCGGGAAGATGCCATCACGCTCTATGGGTTTTTAACTTTGGAAGAATTGGAAATGTTCGAGCTTTTGATATCCATCTCGGGTGTGGGGCCGAAAGCGGGACTGGGAATCTTGACCGTGGCTGCGCCCAAAACTATAAAAACTGCCATAGTAAACGAGGATTCATCAATTCTCACCAAGGTTTCTGGTGTGGGAAAAAAGACGGCCGAGCGGGTTATTCTGGAGCTCAAAAACAAAATCGGTGATATTTCAGCCGGCGACCGGGAAAGCGCGGTCAGCGGTTCGGATGCCATCGAAGCCTTGATCTCAATGGGATATTCGGCCAGCGAAGCGCGGGAGGTTTTGAAATCCGTGCCCAAAGACATAAAAGACACCGGTGAAATCATAAAGCGAGCACTAAAAAACTTGGGGAAAAAATAAATTTTATTTTATGGAAGAAGTTGCTTCACGCAAAGATGAATTTATTCAAGCCAACTCTCCTGACGGAGGGTTTTTACAATCGGAAAAATGGCGGAAATTCCAAAAGTCTTTTGGTCGCAGGACCTTTCATGTCGAAGGGGAAAATTATTGGGCTAATATCATCGAACATACGCTGCCGATTGTCGGCAAGTATTTTTATATTCCACGAGGACCGGTAGCATCAATTTCCAATTTCCAATTTCCAATTTCCAATCAAATCCCAAAATCCAATGACCTAATTAAAAGAAACATTTCAGAAATAATCAAACTGGCAAAGGAGGATAATATTGGCTGGATAAGATTTGATGCGAATAATCAAGAAGCACTAGAAGTTATTTCTAAAGCCAAGCTTTTCCCAAACCAAAGCTCGGCTTTAAAAATAAAAAAAGCGCCGCATGACATGCAGCCGAGAGAACTTTTTGCCGTTGATATTTCTAAATCAGCCGAAGGACTATTGGCTGAAATGAAAGCGAAAACTCGGTATAATATAAAACTTGCGCAAAAGCATGGAGTTAAGATTACTACTTGTCATCCTGAGCGGAGTGGAGCGGAGGCGCAAGATCTAATCGGAGTAGATTCCTCGCGGAGTTTATCCCGCCAAGCGGCGGGGCTCGGAATGACAGATAAATATCTGGATGAATTTTTGAGATTGGTAAAAATTACAGCTAAGCGGGACAAGATTGCTCCCCATCCGGATGAGTATTATAAAAAAATGTTTGAAACTATTCCACCGGAAAATATCAGGTTATATATAGCAGAATACGAGAATAAAATAATTGCGGCGAACATCATTGTTTTTTATGGAAAAACTGGGACTTATCTTCACGGCGCATCGGATAACGCCTATAGGAATGTCATGGCGCCCTATCTTCTGCAATGGCAGGCGATGTTAGACGCGAAAGCGGAAGGATGCAATTTTTATGACCTGGGAGGCGTAAACATCCCAAAACCCGGAACCCAAAACCCGGAACCTAACGGATGGAAAGGAATAACGAAGTTCAAAACCGGATTTTCAACCACGGCCGTTCCGATAAAATTTCCAGGCTCCTATGATATCGTCATAAACCCCTTCCGATACAATCTTTATATAATTCTTCAGTCAATTAAGGCCTTATTTTAAGTAAAAAATATTTTAAGCTATAATTAAATTATGAAAGACTTGGTACCCAGAAAAATAAAAAATATCTATCATATGTCGATGGCTTTCTTGGCCAATGTTTTTTATGGATTCCCTTCCAAAAAGCTCAAGGTTATCGGGGTGACTGGCACGAATGGCAAGACTACAACCATCATGATGATAACCAAAATTTTGGAAGAGGGGGGGCTGAAAGTAGCCATGGCGTCCACTATTCGTTTCAAAATAGGTGAAAAAGAGTGGGTCAACCGAACCAAGTTTACCACTATGTCGGCCTGGGCGATTCAGAAATTTTTCCGCGAGGCAGTGGACACGGGGTGCGAATATATGATGCTCGAAACATCATCCCACTCTCTGGATCAAAACCGGATCTGGGGCATAAATTTCAGGGTCGGCGTGGTGACAAATGTCACTCGAGAACATCTGGATTATCATAAATCTATGGAGCGATATCGTGAGATAAAACTGAAACTTTTTCGTAAAATCAAAGTGGCGGTTGTGAATTTGGATATGGAAAATCCGGAACAGTTTCTGGATTGTCAGGCGGACAAAAAATACGGCTACACCCTCAAGGGTATCAACGCCCGACCAGAGGCGCAGAATTTTTTCCCGGATGTTGAAATTATACCGGCGGAGGATATAAAATTCCAAATTGACGGCACCAGTTTCAAAGTTGGAGGCACGCAAATAAATCTGCATCTTGCGGGCGGGTTCAATACCGAAAATGCCATGGCGGCCATCGCAGCCGGACTTTCCGAAGGTATCGATTTTTCAACGATGAAAAAGGCTTTGGAAAAAATAATGTTGATTCCCGGTCGGATCGAGCCAGTTCCGAATGAACGCAGTCTCAATATAATCATAGATTATGCAGTTACTCCCGATTCTCTGGAAAAACTATATGGGCTGGTCAAGGAAATAAGAGACACTAAAAAAGGCGGCCGGATAATTTCCATTTTTGGTTCCTGTGGTGAGCGCGACAGAGGGAAAAGACCAATGATGGGGAAAATAGTTTCCACCAATGCCGATCTTGTTATCGTCACCAATGAAGACCCATATGGCGAGGAACCGCTGCGGATAATCAGTGAAATTTCTGAAGGAATCCAAGATAGGATAGAGGGCAAAAATTTTTGGAAGATACTAGATCGGCGCAAAGCCATAAAAAAAGCTCTGCAACTGGCAGAGTCTGGTGATTTTGTGATTGTGACCGGTAAAGGAGCGGAAGAAACGATGGCGATCGGGAAAGAAAGAATTCCGTGGAACGATAAAAAAGTTATCCAAGAAGTTTTGCAAGAGCTAGAGTCAAAACAAATCCCAAAATTCCTCCAACAATGACTTCGCTTACCCGGTGTCCTACTCTTTCTTTGAGTCGCGGAAATTGATCCTCACTGACGTTTAGTTGTCGGATAAGCATATTTAAATATCGGCCTTGATCTCCCATATACATCCGAAGCCGTGCCGCGTCATCAATGACGATGATAGCTAAAGCCAGTGCCACAGTAAAGGCACCGGTAGCCATTCCTTCGTAATATCCAACAGAAGTGACCAGTGACACGATAAATCCAGTGTGAGCCGAAGGCATATGCCCATGCGTCATTGCGTAACTCCAATCCCAGCCGTGCCTCAGAGAAAAGACGATAAATTTTGTAACCTGAACGATAACGCCGACCGCTATCGGGATAAGAAAAATGTAATAGGGTGAAAAGATTGCCATAAGAAGGTTTTATTAATTGTAGTTAAATTATAGCATATTTTTCGCATTTAGGTTATAATTAAGAAGTAATAATTAATCTGCCGGCTGGCGGGAAAAAATATGGGACTTATACTATTAGCGGTCGTGGTCGTAATAATCGTCTGGATAATCGCGATTTATAACGGTCTGATCCGGCTCAAAAACCGCGTGGACGAAGCTTGGAGCGATATCAGCGTTCAACTCAAGAGGAGATATGATTTGATTCCTAATTTAGTCAGTACTGTCAAGGGTTATGCCGCACACGAAAAAGAAGTTTTTGAAAAAGTTACCGAAGCCCGGACACGGGCGATGGGCGCTGGAACAACCGGTGACAAAGCCCAGGCAGAAAATATGTTGTCCGGAGCTTTGAAAAGTTTGTTCGCGGTAGCAGAAGCTTATCCGGACTTGAAAGCCAATCAAAACTTTTTGGAACTGCAGAGAGAACTGACCGACACAGAAGACAAGATCCAGGCAGCGCGGAGGTTTTACAACGGCAACGTGCGCGACTTCAACACAAAAATAGAAATCTTTCCGAGCAACATTGTCGCTGGGATGCTCAACTTCACTAAGCGGGAATTTTTTGGGATAGAAGAGGGAGAGAAAGAACCAGTGAAGGTGGAATTCTAAATCTAAAAAAATATGACTTTGTATAATCAGGCGGACAGAAATACCCGCTTGACCTGGGTTTACATCACAAGTTTTTTAGTTTTTGTCATCGGCGCCGGCTATATTTTCGCCGGAGCGACGGGAAACAGCGCGATTTTATATGGCTGTATTATTTTCTCTATTCTCATGAGTTTTGGTTCTTATTGGTGGAGCGACAAAATTGTTTTGGCGATGAGCGGAGCGAAAGTTGTGAATCACGAACACGGCAGAGAAATTTACCATATTGTAGAAAATCTTTGCATCACGGCCGGGTTGCCGGTGCCCAAAATTTATATAATTGAAGACACGGCGCCGAACGCGTTTGCGACTGGGCGTGACCCGGAACACGGCGTCATTTGCCTCACGACCGGCATAATCCAAAAACTGGAAAAAACGGAACTGGAAGGCGTGATTGCGCACGAGCTTTCACATATTGGCAATAAAGACATCCTGCTTTCCACGGTCGTGGTGGTCATGGTCGGCTTCGTGACGCTTTTGGCTGATTGGTTCCGTCACTGGGCTTTTTGGCCTGCCCGCAACGCTTCGCGTAGCGAGGCGGGCGGGGGCGGACGAGATGGTGACCAATTTAGATTTATTCTTATGACAGTTGCCATAGTTTTATCCATACTAGCTCCTTTTGCTGCGATGTTGATGCAGCTGGCCATTTCACGCAGGCGGGAATTTCTGGCTGATGCGGATGGCGCCCTTCTTACCCGCTATCCGGAAGGCCTAGCGAGAGCTTTGGAAAAAATTTCAGCTGACACTGAACCGCTGGAAGCGGCTAATCGGGCGACGGCCCATCTTTATATAATTAATCCCTTCAAAGGCAAGGATGTGTCGAAACTTTTTCTCACTCATCCGCCGATTAAAGAAAGGATAGAAGCGCTACGCGGAATGGATATTAAATAATTTTATTAAATGCAAACCAAGCCTCCCAAAAACACCGAAAAATATTCTTGGACTCAGCACGCCATTTATAAATTGCGCCAATATGGTTTGAGTGCGCAAAGAGTGATCCGCGTGATAAATAATCCGCAGCGAAAGGAAGAAGGAATTGTGGAAAAAACCGTGGCAGTGATGCAGCCGACTTCCGTCAGCACCAAGAACGGGAAACGAGTCTGGAACAGTGAAATTTGGGCGATGTATACTTCCGCCAGAGGCGGAAAAGTTCAAAGTTCAAAGTTTCAGCCCAAGGCTGATCCGCCTGGGGCGGAAAAAGTTCAAAGTGAAATTAAAAATTCAAAATTCCAATTTCTAAATTCTGCGAATCGTCAGATTCGCATCATAAGCGCGTGGCGGTATCCGGGGGTGAGTCCCCAAAACAACCCGATTCCGGAAGAAATATTGCGGGAAATCAGCGAATTGTCAGACTAGTAAAATTTTGCTAGAATGTGGTTAGTAAATAATAGCCGCCATTCGGCGGAAAAAAGAACAGGAGGTGTATTATGGAAGAAACAACAAATCAACAACAAGCACCGGGCGCTCCGGCTGGAGCTCCGCAAGGCAGCAATCCGGATGTAGAAAAAAATAAGATGATGGCCATCGTGGGTTATATCATCCCTATTTTATTTTTCGTTCCCTTGGTCGGAGAGGGCAAGAACAGTCCTTACGCTAAATTTCATTCTAATCAGCAATTGGTTTTGCTGATTGCGGCCATTGCAGTCAATGTAGTGGGCGGAATCATCCCTTTTATCGGCTGGTTCATACTTTTGCCGATTGGAACCATTATCGTAATAGTTCTGGCGATTATGGGAATCATCAATGCATCCAAAGGAGAAATGAAAAAATTACCGATTATTGGCGGATTTGAAATTATCAAATAGTTTGTATATAAATTGGAACAGGCCGCTTTTTTATAGTTGCCTGTTTTAGTTTATTCTGCGCTATGTTATAATTTGAAAATAAGAGACATTATTTATTGAATATGCAAAGCAAACGAACAAAAATTGTCGCAACTCTCGGGCCGGCTTCGGAATCCAGGGAAATTCTCAAAAAAATCATCGAAGCGGGCGTGAACGTGGTCCGGCTTAATTTTTCCCATGGCGAGCATAGCTGGCACGGTAAAATCATTGATACGGTCCGCGAGTTGTCAGCGGAACTTGGAATTCCGGTCGGAATTATGGCGGACCTGCAAGGACCGCGCATAAGGACATTGGTTGATAAGGATGTGGAAATAAGGACTGGTGAAAAAATTATTATTAGTGATGTTTCGACTGATTTTAAATCCAAAATCCAAAATCCAAAATCCGAAAAAAATTCAAAATTCATCCTATTGGATTATCCGGGTATTATAAAAGATATAAATGAAGGCAATGAAATTTTGATCGAAGACGGATTGAAAAAACTAAAAGTCGTAAAAAAAGAAAAAGAATTTTTGGAAGCCGAAGTCCTGAATGGCGGCGTGATTAAAAATCATAAAGGCATAAATATTCCGGACGCCAATTTTCATTTTGGCGCGGTGACGGCCAAAGACGAGCACGATCTGGAATTTGTGCTCGGCAAAGAAGTGGATTTTGTCGCTCTGTCCTTTGTCAGTAACGCCAAAGAAATAGAGGAAACGCAAGAAAAAATGAAGAAACTTTTGGGACGGGATATTAATATCCCTCAGATCATTCCTAAAATAGAACGAAAAGAGGCCATC
>Ga0210044_10004963_pt1 | contig 18246 bp, 35 predicted proteins | sample CryGey13umfilter_2_FD_183959 | JGI IMG/M metagenome (GOLD analysis project Ga0210044, IMG submission 183959) | Groundwater microbial communities from aquifer in Utah, USA - Crystal Geyser 4/9/14 3 um filter (SPAdes) (version 2) | ecosystem: Environmental > Aquatic > Deep subsurface >... | reverse complement strand
ATCACATGTCAAATTCACAGCACACTTCAGATAAAAGCCGCCCTGCAGACATCGGCTGGAAGGTTGATGGCCACTGGGGTGAATGGGGTGTTAGCGTCAAAGCCAGTTTGCACACCACGCGTGACTTAAAGGGAAAAAGGGGACGCTACCCTTTTAAATAAATTGATAGCTGCTAACGCATATTCTGCTTGGGCTAGAGGCTAATTTGAATATGAAAATAAGCAGTTCAACGCCTTGCACATGGGCGCACCCGCCTTTGCGCCCAACCCGGCGCGTAACACATGCATTTGTTTATTCTAATTTGACATGTTTGAATGAATTTATTCGTATGATTGACCAATGAAGTCAACTAACGACGTTTTTTCATTCAAAACTGTGCTGGCAAAGCTGCCGCGTGGCGAGCCGCTGGGGTCGGCAATGCTTGCAAAATATGGTGTCAGCGCATTCCGTGCATCGGCCTTGGCGCGCAGTGGCTGGCTGACGCATTTGGTTCGCGGGGTCTATATGCTGCCAGGTGACACTTTGACGCGCGACGCGTGCCTGGCTTTTCTCGCGCAGCAGGTTGCAGGCTTGCACCTGGGGGGCAAGACGGCGCTGGGGCTTGGCGGTATGCGCCAAGCGGTGGCGTTTCGTGATGTGTTGTCGCTTTGGGGTGACCGTGCCAAACCGCTGCCAGCCTGGTTTACGCAAAGGTTTGAATGCCGGTATCAGTCAACCCAACTTTTTGACGCCAGTCTGCCAAAGGGCTTTGCCTTGCAGCCACTGCCCGTGGGCCGGGCAGACGTGCTGGTGGCTACACCTGAGCGCGCCATGCTTGAACTGTTGAGCGACGTGGGCAAGGGCCAGTCGCTGGCGCAGGCGCGCGAACTCGTTGAGATGCTGCACAGCCTGCGCAGCGATGTGCTGGAGATGCTGCTGGCTCACACCACCCGGATCAAAGTGGTTCGCCTGGCTCAGGCGCTCGGCGCAGAGTTTGAGCTGCCTTGGGCACCGTTGGCAGCGCGGCATAGTCAGCGCCTGGGTGGCGGCAAGCGCTGGATAGCGGTTTCCAGTTCGGGTGAGCGGCTCGACCTTAAAGGCGCATGAGACAAAACATGAATCAAGCTTACGTTGACACGGTGAGGCTGTTGCTCGCCATTGCGCCGTCGGTCTTTGCGTCGCAATACTTCGCGCTAAAAGGGGGCACTGCGCTTAACTTGTTTGTGCAGGACATGCCGCGCTTGTCTGTCGATATTGATGTCGTATTCAAGCTGGTAGCAGCCATGGACCGGCAGCACCCGCGCGATATTTTTGATGTGGTGCAGATGCTGGCACGCTTTGGCTGGCAGCGCTCATTTATCGATTGCTTTGTGGCCTACCTTGCCGGCCACAACCGCCCAGTGCACGAGGTGCTGTTCCCGGCGAGGCAGCCCTTGGCATCAACTTTTTCAAGCGAATTTCTGGGCATGACGCGCGATGAACTCCCGTTGACACTGCTTGAAAAGGCACAACAAGACCTCATTGATCAATTACCCAGGCGGCTGACCGCGAACCACCGCGAGTTTTTGCTGTCGCTGGTTCGCGCAGAGCCAGTTTGGGAGTTGATGCCTTTTGAGCATCTCAGGGCGCTGCCGGCATTACGGTGGAAACTGCTGAACCTGAAAAAACTGCGGTCCAGCAATGCAAAGCGGTTTGCCCTGCAACACAGCGAGTTGCGAGCAAGATTTGACGATCTTGACGCGACAGCCTGAGACCGTCTGTACCATGAAAATTAATAGCTGCCCACGCAGTATGAATAAGGGATTCAAGCTAATTTGACTATGAAAATCACAAAACTCTTGCGCCAGCCACGCGTCTGGCTGCTGGCACTGCTAGCCAGCTTGGCAATTGCCGAGGCCAGCGTTCGCGCCCTTGGCATGGTGGACTTTGCGCTGTATCAGGCCGATGCCCAGATTGGCTACATCCCGGCAGCCAACCAGCAGGGCACCAAGACCACCTTTGTACTGTACCCCGACAAGCCAGAGGCAGCCGATGCGGCCTTGGCAGCACAGCACTTTGCGGCTGGCCAGGCGCTGTTGACCCAAGCCGGTGCCACGCGCGTGCTGCAGGTGCAACAAGACAAACGCTGGGGCGTGGGCCAGTACAAAGATGGCATTCACCCCACGGCGGCGGGGTTTGGGGTGCTGGCGGGCATTGTTGGCGACGATTTGGCGCGGCTTGAGCGGGTGGGTGGGTTATGAGTTGCTTATATATTGATAGCTGCTTGCGATTGTTCCAATTGGTCTAGAGGTAAATTTGACTAAAAAAATACTGCTTTACGGCATCAACTTCTCACTGTTGCGCCGTCTGGTACTGGGGGCCGAGTGTTGGCTGATGCGGCGCTTTGACGTGGTTTCTGCGATTTTGCAGAGGATGCATCAGCGCTTGCTGGACAAAGGGGTTTTAGCTGACAAAGCGCGCTTGGCCGTCAATTGGGTTGACATGGCGCAGTTTGCACTGCCCTCGCTTGACGGCGTGGCCGCTTACCGGCGCGAGCTGGGCATTGCCGACGGCGCGGTGGTGGCGCTGTACAGCGGCAACATGGGCGGCAAGCAGGGGCTGGAGCTGTTGGCGGATGTGGCGCGGCTGTGTTCTGAAGTGGCTTTTGTGTTTTGCGGCAACGGCGCTGGCCGCGCTGACCTGGTGGCGCGCTGCGCGGGCTTGCCCAATGTGCGGTTTTTAGACCTGCAACCGCTTGAGCGCTTGCCCGACCTGCTGGCGACGGCACCACCAGCTATTGGTGAACAGACAAGCAGGCTAAACTGAAGTCATGGTGAAAGTGGATATCAATGTTGAACTTCTACGGTGGGCACGCGAGCGTGCAGGCATGACCGTGGGCGAGCTTTCAGCAAAATTCCCCAAGCTCGATCAGTGGGAACAGGGCATGGCTAAGCCCACACTCAAACAAGCCGAGGACTACGCCAAAGCGACCCAAACTGTACGGCGCACAAAAGCTTGAACGACAGCATCTCAAAAAACGACCAGAGTAAGGATTAGCGATGGAATTCACCTTTACCCTCACCTACCGGTTGCCTGAGTCAGACGGCAATCAGCACGATATTGTGGAACGGCTCGGTGCAGCGGATTGCACGGATGCGCTGGTTGGCATCGGCCAAAGTAGCCGCTTGGCACTGGCGTTCACCCGTGAGGCGGCAAAACCTGCGCAAGTTGATGTTGGGCTATGGCGAAAATTTTCCGCTGCCCGTGCATGAGGGCACTGCCACCGTGTGGCATTTGGCCGACATGCTTGAATGGCTTAAAACTAAAGTAGCCTACCAGGTTGAACCCGCAACCCTGGCCGTAGCGCAGGCCACCAAGCAAATCAACCTGGTCAAACTGGCCGGGCAAATTGCACCGCATATCAGTCGTGAGATCAATGTTTTGGTGGCCTGAAAGATGAAAATGAATAAAGCCGTAAGTGCCTTGGTTGACCGGGGCCGTGATGGCGCTGTATTCGGGCAACATGGGCACAAAGCAGGGGCTGGGGCTGTTGGCCAGCGCCCGCCCGGTGGTGGCCACGGCCCACAAGGGCAACGAGCTGACCCACGTGTTGCAGGGCTGCGGCCTGGTTGTGCCGCCGGAGGACGTGACAGCTTTTGCCGACGCGTTAATGGCCCTGGCCGATGACCCCGCACTGCGCGAACGCCTGGGCAGCGCCGGTTTTTCGTACGCGCAGGCGCATCTGGACAAAGAGGCGGTGCTGGGCAAGTTTGAGGCCGATCTGGGGCTACCCTTTTACCCCTAGCAAAAATCTACCGACAAGTGTTCAAACGTGGTTTGCGGTGCAACGGTTCGACCATTTTTGATGAGTTTGACAAGCCCATATTCGGCCATGGCGTGCATGGAGCGTGACACGTTAGCGGCGTGTTTGCCCACTGCCTGCGCCAGCGTGTCCATGGAGTCAGGCTGTTGCTCGCGCACGGCTTTGAGCAAGGCCAGATTTTCATCCGACAGCACCCGCGCCATGGCCGTGACCGACGGGAACCAGACGTTGGGCTCGTCGGCCGTGCGCTCGCGCGTGCCCGCCGCGATGGCCAATGACCGTGCCCGTTGCTGCTCAACCGTGGCAATGCCCACTTTTAACACTTTGTTCATGGCGATAGCTCTTTTAAAACACGATCCACTTCAGCTGTACCTGATGCCGTGCGGCCTTTCGCCTGATACCGTTGCCCGACGGACTTCCATCTTGACCCAGTAGCCCTCATCGTTTTGAAATTCGATGTTGCCATCCAAACCAAGAAGGTAGTCCAGCCCGGGTTCAGTTGATCTATTGAATTCCATGGCTAAGATTATCACGGATCGATATGCGTTTGGGAGAAATAAGAAGGGCAAAGGGGACGATGTGAACGCCGACCAAGTGGGCGCCACCCGCCACTGCGTGGCTGGCGCCATGACCGATGACGCTGACGCCGATATCAGGCAATTGCCAACTGGTCAAGCGGCTGCATTTGAATCAATTCATTGTGCAATTTGGCTTCGGCCTGCCATAGGTCGTATTTGCTCTGCATATCCAGCCAAAGCTGGGCACCATTGCCAAGCAAGGTTCCTAAACGCAATGCCATTTCAGCAGAAACGCCACTGCGCTCTGCCAAAACGGCATGAAGCGTTTGACGGGACACGCCCAGGCGACGGGCAAAGGCACTAACGGACATGCCAGCCAAACTTGGCAGGACGTCTTCGCGCAAGATGGCGCCGGGATGTGTGGGGCTACGTTTACGCATCATCTACTCCTAGTGATAGTTCTCAAAATCAAGCTTCACGGCGTCTTCACCTTGCCATTCAAAGGTAATGCACCATGTACCATTTACGTGCACGCTATAGCGTTTTGGTTTGCCTTGAAGCCCATGAAAATCAAAACCAGGAACGTTCAAAGTCTCGGGAGTTTTTGCAGTGTCAATGGCGTCGAGCCTTCGCAGCGCCCTTTCTGCAAGCGTCTTTTGGATTTTTGCGCTCTTGCCCGTTTCAAACAACTCCGAAAGGCCCTTGTGCACGAATGATTCGATCATGCAGAAAGTGTAATGTACTTCTTTACAACCTGCTGCCCCAACATGCCGAGAGAGAAAAGAGAGAAAGGGGACGCCACGCTATTCCCGCTGGGCAGGCTGCTGGTTGGGCAACCACTTGGTGGCAGACCACCCGCAGATCAAGCTGCATTTGCAGTCGCGCGTGGCCGCAGCCAAGGTCACGACTATTCTTTATGGAGCGGATGCCGTGAGCTTTGCGCCGGTTGAGCCGGTGCAGGCGCTTGGGCTGGAGCCCGGCCGCTTTATGACCCTGATTGCGCGGGCTGAGGCTGAAAACTCGCTGCTTGAAATTGTGCAGGGCTTCTCTGCCAAACCACGCGGCATGCAGCTGGTGGTGTTGGGTAATTACCAGGACAGCAATGCCTATCACCGCGCCATGAAAGCCGCCGCCAGTGACGAGGTGCGTTTTGTGAGTGCCATTTACGACAAGACAGTGGTCCAGGCGCTGCGCTTTCACAGCGCGGCCTATGTGCATGGACATCAGGTGGGCGGCACCAACCCCTCGCTGGTTGAAGCGCTTGGCGCCGGCAATGCGGTGGTCGCGCATGACAACCGGTTTAACCGCTGGGTGGCGGGGGACGGTGCGGTTTACTTCGATGGCACCCCAATTGCTTATCTGATGAGTTACCTGACCCGGTTGCCGTTTCCCCAAGACAACGGCGCCACCCGCTATTGCGTGGCTGGCGACATGACAGATGACCCGGACGCTGATTTCAAATGGACCGTAGATTCACCAGCCGGCAAGGTCGCGCCCACCTACTGTGTTGATTGCCTGGGTGAGCTGGGTGCTTTCGAGCAGGTCTACGGGCCTGGTGCGCAGAAATGCAGGCAGTGTGGGTCGGTGTTTTTGCTTCATGCTTTGCAGCTGCTAGCGCAAGTAAAACGGTGGCTAGAGGCTGATTCAGTTAAATATCACAGCCTTTGCGGCGGGGCGCCGCTCCAACGAAAACCGGGGCGGGTGAGTAAGTAGTTTTAGCCAAACCATATTCAAAACTCTTATTGTTTTATTGGTTATTGAATATGATTTGACCAATGTCATCTCTTGAACAATTCGCTGATGACCGGCTTGCCCACGGTCGCTTGTACTTTACGCGGGCAGAGGTGCTGGCGTCGCTGGCCTTGCTACGAGCAGCGGCTTTCCATGGGTCGTCCCACCAGGCAGCGATGGTCTTTCAGGTGATCGTGCCTCGCCAATTGCGTGGTTTTGAAATGGGTCGTCATCGCCTTGCGTTTATTTATCAAGCCCCCAAGGTCTTTGCGCTGGCCAACCAGGCGTACGCACTCGACCATATCAAAAGTGACACCGGTTTTGCCAACGTCGCCGGGGTCGAGCTGACGCTACTTGAGGGTAAGGGGATGCTTCCCTTTGCCGAGTAGATTGGCTGGGCGAGCTGACCGGATCTGAATGAGGCTCAACTTTGTGGCAGTCGCAGTAACAAAGTCATCGGGTGAACTGCTGATGCCTGAAAGCCATAGTGTTCATAAAACTGTTTGGCCCGCTCATTCAGGGCGTGCACCAGCAAAGCCCGAATGCCCGCATGTTGCGACACCACCGCACACCGCTTTACGGCATCCTGCAAAAGCGATGCGCCCAGCTTGCGGCCTTGGGCGCGCTGGTCAACGGCCAGTCTGGCCAGCACCATCACTGGCACAGGGTCTGGCATGTTGCGTCGCACCGCCGCAGTGGCGATTTGATGCGATACCGCCCCAGCCGCCAAGGCGTAGTAGCCCACCACAGTTTGCTGCGCATCAACCACAACGAAAGTACGACTGGCACCACTGAGTTGGTTGGCATAGGCGCGTCGCATCAGCCAGGTATCAAGCTCGGGTTCTGAGCTGGCAAACGCGTCGCAGCGATGCGTTGGCAGCAGCGGCTGCGGTGCCTGCAAGCCCAGACTCATGCCGCTTGCCAAACCGGCTTGACGGCCATCAGCCGCTCTAGCCCAGCGTTGGGGGCGACAGGTGCATCGAGCAGCTGAACAAAACTTTGAAACCGTGCTTCGTCCAAGCTGAAAAAAACCTGGTCAAGCAATACGCTGCGAGCTTTGTCACAGGCGGCTTCCAACATGAAGTCAGACCGGTTTTTGCCCAGCAACTGGGCGGCGTGGTCAATCAGATCACGTTGCACTGGTCTGGCGCGCAGATTGATGGCGGCATCACGCATGAGTTTGTCCTTGAAAAGGGGTGAAGTTGACGCGGCAAGGGTAGTTGGTTGTGTAGCTGTTGTCAATACGCTTGAAATGTGAAGGTGGGCGCGGAGGATAAGGGGTAAGAAGATAAGGGGACGCTTCCCTTTGCCGAGTAGATTGGCTGGGCGAGCTGAGTGCCTTTGACCAGGGCTATGGGCCTGGCGCGCAGAAATGCAGGCAGTGTGGGTCGGTGTTTTTGCTTCATACTTTGTAGCTGCTGGTGCAAGTAAAACGTGGGATAGAGGCTGATTTTTAAAAAAATAAAACGTACTTGACCCGCTTGCCATTTTCCGCCGGCGATGGCACCACCAGCTATTGTGGAAAAGGGGACGCTACTCTTTCATCCGCATTGCCAGAGTGCCAGTGGGTGCTGGCCCTAATCAAGGGCCTGGTCACTGGGGCGGCTGACAAAGGTGTAATATATCAATGTCATATCACAACAGGAGCACGCCATGACCATGACCGCAAAACTCTTCATGAGCGGGCGCAGCCAAGCCATACGCCTGCCGGCCAAACTGCGTCTGCAAGCCCAGGAAGTTCGCATTGAACAAATCGGCAAGGCACTGTGGGTGCAGCCCGAAAGCGCAGCCAACAACAATATGGGCCAATGGTTGGAAGATTTTTACGCCAGCACAGACGCCTTGCCCGCCGACTTTTTGGCCGACCGCCACGATACCCCGCCCCAAGAGCGCGACTGGACCTAAGCCCCCATGCGCCGCACACTAGGCACCAACATCTGCAGCTACATCTTGCGTCGGCACCCGGCCAGCATGATTGAGCGTTTTGCCACTCTCGATCGCAGCCAACTGTGGTTATCCGCGGTGGTGGCTGCCGAGTTGCGCTTTGGCGCGGTCAAGTTGGCATCGCCCCGGTTTAGCGCGGCGGTAGAGGCCTGGCTTGCGGGTTTCGAAGTGCGCCCCTGGCCGTTGGACGCCACGCACCACTATGCCCAAATGCGCGCCGCACTGGAACGTGCGGGCCAACCCGTGGGCGCCATGGACATGCTGATTGCCGCCCACGCCATGGCAGAAGACAGCGTCATCATCACCAACAACGCTCGAGAATTTCACCGGGTGCCCGGTCTGGCTGTAGAAGAATGGACGCTTTAAATGGAGAAAGGGGACGCTACCATTGTTTGCATTTGAGCGATAGCGCAGGCGCAGTGGGGCGATGGCGTGGTGGCCTTGCTGGCCGCGCACCTGGCGCAAACCCAGCCGGGGCTGCGGGGGTTTACGCGCAGTAACTTGTTTCGATTGCGCAAGTTTTTCGAGACTTATCAGGGGAATGAAGTGCTCGCACCACTGGCGAGACAATTGCCGTGGTCGCACAACATCATCATCATCCTTAACCAAGCTGTTGCGCCCCTTGGTGGCGGAGGCCGAGCGCTGGCTGATGCGGCGCTTTGATGTGGTCAGCACCATTTCGCAGCGCTTGCATCAGTGCTTGCTGGTGGTGGTGCCGCCCGGCGTTGCGCCGAAGATCACATGCACAATGTCGCTAAGCCTTACTATCATGCGATGACGCCCCAATACAAATGAACAAAACCATGCAAATTGCGATTGAACTCCCAAATGACTTTGTGGCTTTTCAGACGGTGCCCGACATCCGCAAAGAGATAACCACCTCCTACGCTCTGTGGCTTTTCCAGCACGCGCGGGTAACCTTGGCCAAGGCTTCGGAACTGGCCGGGTTGGATATTTACGACTTTATGCAGGTTTGCAAGGACAACCGCGTGCCGGTTATTGACGTCAGTCGCAGTGATTTGGTGGAGGAGCTCAGCGGGTTCAAGGCAGCATGATTCTGATCGCCGATGCATCTGCGTTGGTTGCTTTGTCGGCATGCGATAGGCCTTGCCCTGTTAGACGCACTTTTCGGGCAAGTATGGGTGCCGGAAGCTGTTTTTAATGAGGTGGCCGTGGCTGACAAACCGCATGCAGCACGCTTGCGGAGCTATTTGCAGGGTAAGGTTCACGCAGTAGATTTGGCACATTTTGTTTTTTTAGATGCTTTTGCCGATGCTGGCGAGACGGCGGCCATGCTGCTTTACAAAGAGATGGCTGCTGACTATTTATTGATAGACGACAAGCGTGGTCGCAAAGTAGCGAAAATCAACCAAATCCAAACCATTGGCTCACCAGGCGTCTTGCTGCAGGCCAAGCGCGTGGGGTTGATTCCAGCAGTCGCGCCTTTGCTGCGGCTAATTGCTGCCAGCCCGGTGTTCATTGGAGTCGACCTGTTGCAAACCATTCTCGACTTGGCCGGAGAGTAAATTCAGACTTCTTGATCCGCACTGGGCAAATGTTCAACAAATCGGAATCATGCGTGGCACTCGTAGAAGCGGCATCCTGCCGCTTTCTCCAGCGTCTGCGGCTAGAAGCCGCAGCTACATGATGCAGTCAGTGCTATTCAGAATTCCTGGCGGATCAAGAAGTCTGAATTTGCGGTTTTTAGACCTGCAACCCGCACAACGCCTGCCCGACCTGCTGGCCACAGCCGACATTCACCTGCTGCCGCAAAAGGCCGAGGCTGCCGATTTGGTGATGCCCCGCAAGCTCACCGGCATGTTGGCCAGCGCCAGAGCGGTGGTGGCCACGGCCAAGCCGGGTACTGAGCTGGTTTGCTGGACTGGCGCGCAGAAATGCAGGCAGCGTGGGTCGGTGTTTTTGCTTCATACTTTGTAGCTGCTTGCGCAGGCGCTAATTTGGCTAGAGGCTGATTTTGCTATATAGAACGGCCTTCGCGGCGGGGCGCCGCTCCAACAAAGACCTGCGTCCTGCCTCGAAATAGAAGGACGCCACACTTAGATGGCTTGCGTTCAACATGCCCCAAGCCCCAGCGCGCAAGTGATGCGGTGCACCGATAAGGCCAAAATGGCAATTTCCCGCAGACAACGGCACCACCCGCTATTGCGTGGCCGGTGGGTCAGGCCTGTAGCCTTCCCTGCTCCACCGCCTGGCGCAGCAGCGCATTCACCCGGGTTTGCCAGCCCTTGCCGCTGGCACGCAGGGCCGCGGCCACATCGGGGTCTACCCGAATGGATAGCATTGGGCGCACTACCGCAGCAGGCGGTCTGCCAGGTTTGCGGCGCATCAGGGCAAACTCTGCATCGCTCACCTCATGGGTGTCTGGGTCGGCGGCAATGCCAGCGTTAATCCGGGCCTCTTCCTCAGGCGTGTTCAAAAGTATTTTTCGGCCATCACGAAGCGTCAAATGTGTTTGCATAATGCAGTTTCTCCCGGTTATTGGTTTTGCGCAGACTGATGATGCGTCGGCACTCACCACGGTCAACAAAAGCCACGAAATACAGCCGGTCACCTAGTACCGCCAAGGCGCACTGGCGCGGCTCACCATACGTGCGACGCGCATCAAACCACGTCAGCGCCGTATCCCAATTGAGTTCAATCGCCAACGCAAGCGAAACACCGTGCTTTTGCACATTCGCTGCATCTTTAGCGGGGTCAAACTCAATGTTCATGACCAAAATTCTATTGACGGGAATTGTATTTGTCAATACAAAAATGCTGTTGGAGCCACACGAGTCCAAGCCCTGGAACCCATGGTTTGCCAAATACACCGGCGAGCTGGCGGCGTGGCTGGCCGCGCGTGGGCATGCGGTGCGAGTAATTGGGTACAAAAAGGGGACGCTACCCTTTAGGCGGCAGCCGCCGTGCTTGCAGCCCAGCACTTTCCCGCCGAGTGTTGGCGCGGCGCCCTCGCCGCGAATGCCCCCTGAATTGGTTTTTGTATGCTGCGGCAACGGGGCAGGGCGGGCAGATTTGGTGGCGCGCTGCCAAGGCCTGAGTTTCGGCGGACGTAACACTTGGCAGAAGTAAGCAAAGCATTTGCCACACTGCAGGTGAGCTGTCAGTTGACTGGTTTGCAGCTGCCTCAAAATACGGGTGGGCCTGATAAAGCGCGGCGCGAACTCGATTGCAAGGTCATTGAGACGTTGCACGGTTACCGCAAAGACCATGGCATGCCAGATTACGATTCGGTGCGGGCGTTTTTCCCGGAAGACGAGTGTTTGTACCCGGATGCAGGTTTTCGCAAGCGCAATCATGTTCAAATTTGCGCCTTTGGTGTTCAAAAACAGAGACATTCAATGAGTTGGGTTGCACCCTTTAGTTTGACTTTTGCCCTGGTTTTTGGGATTAAATCTTGCAGCAGCACGCTTTGAAAGTTGTCTTCAGCGTTAAGGCTATCGGCTTATTTCGCATGCCAAAGCCCATGGCGATGCCGTTGTAACGCATGAAGTTGGGCAGAAGGGTAGCTACCAGCCCAGTCTGAAAAGACTCAAAATTCCAGACGTTTGCTGTTTGGCCGTGTTTACCAGTCTTGGCGCATTAACGGGCTGGGGCACATGCTGGCCACCATGACGCTGGCCTGGCTGGTTACGGTGACGGCGCTGTTGGCCATGCCCATGCTGGCCTTTGCAGTGGAATAAAAAGGGAATAAAAAGGAACTCTACCAAGTGTTCAAACGTGGCTTGCGGTACGACAGAAATTTAAATTTCTAAATGATTTTGCGCGGGGCAAAATTAGGCCAGCTTTAAGCTAGCAACAGGCCCCATAATCTTTTGTATGAAATTGCTCATCTACGGTTTGAACTTTGCCCCCGAGCTTACCGGTGTGGGTAAACACACCGGTGACATGGCCGCGTGGCTGGCACAGCGCGGGCACCAAGTGCGTGTGGTTACCGCGCCCCCGCATTACCCCGCCTGGCAAATCACGCCTGGGTTTAAAAATGGCTACAGCACCAGCACGGGCGTGGTTGCATGTGCAAAAGTTTGAACTTGACGAAGAAGCAGACGCAGCCTACAAACTGGGTTTGTTGCGCAGCGCACGCGTGCCCGGTGTGTTGGCCGCGCTGGAGCGCTGGCTAATGCGGCGGTTTGATGCGGTAAGCACTATTTCCAGGCGCATGCACCAGCGGCTGTTAGACAAAGGCGTGGCACCCGAGCGCACCCGCATGGCCATTAATTGGGTCAACATGGCCGACTTTGTGTTGCCGTCACCCGCGGGCGTGGTTGCTTACCGCGCCGACCTGGGCGCAGACCCCGACACGGTGGTGGCGCTGTACAGCGGCAACATGGGTAACAAGCAGGGCCTGGAGCTGTTGGCCCAAATAGCCGGTTTGTGCCTGGGTGCGGTGGTGCCGCCCAACCAAAAGATTTTGTTTGTGTTTTGTGGCAACGGCGCCGGCCGGGCCGACCTGGTGGCGCGCTGCCAGGGCCTGAGCAATGTGCGGTTTTTAGACCTGCAGCCAGCCGCCCGGTTGCCAGACTTGCTGGCAGCGGCAGACATTCATCTGCTGCCCCAACGCGACGACGCCGCAGACTTGGTGCTGCCCAGCAAGCTAACCAACATGTTGGCCAGCGCCCGCCCGGTGGTGACCACAGCTAATTTAGACACCGAGTTGGCGGATGTGATAACCGGCAAAGCAGTTGCCAGCGCGGCTGTTGCGGCCAATGTGGCGTTAGCGGGCCGATCAGGTTTAACCAGTTTGCCCGCTGCCTGTGGTGTGGTGGTGCCGCCTGGAGACGCTGTGGCGTTTGCAGCGGCAGTGCAAGCCCTGGCCGCAGATGCAGACCGGCGCGAGCAATTGGGTGCCGCCGGTTATTTATATGCACAAGCCCACCTGGACCAAGACCCGGTGTTGATGCGCTTTGAGTCAGAATTGCTGGCCTTGCTGCCTACAGCAGCATCAAAACCATGACTTACAACCCAGCCAAAAACCTGTTGCTGTTGCAACTGGTGGCCTTATTGGTGGGGGGTAATTGGGGTAATTGGGGTCAGATTCCAATTAATTCGCTTTCACCACGCGGCCTGTGGGCATGGCCATCAGGTGGGTGGCATGGCAAGGTGCGGTTTACTTCAGCGGCGCAGAGGACTTTGCCCGCGGGCGGTGGAAGCGGCATCAGTGACGTCGTCATTGCAAGCGGTGCGCGGCATTTGCCGGGTGAGGCGGCATAGTCATTCCTTTGTGTTTTTAAACGCCCCAACAATACCGATTTATAGCAAAGTGCTATAAGATAGGGTCCATTCATGAAGCTGATCTCTAACAAGATGCTGCGCGAATTTGCCTTATTGCATCCCAATGCAGAGCAGCCTTTGCAGGATTTCAGGCGCTTGATAGAACATGGGTCCTTTGGCAGTTTTGGTCAACTCAAGGCGATGTTTGCCAGCGTGGACAAGGTGGGCGAACGCTTTGTGTTCAACATCGGTGGTAACAAGTACCGCCTGATTGCTGCCATTGCTTTTCAGGCGCAGTTGGTGTGGATCAAAGGAGTACGCACGCATGAGCAATACGACAAAGGAGACTGGAAATGATGACCGTATCTGAAGTGCTGGTCCCGTGGGGCGTAATCGACGCCGCTTTGGGTTTGGCAACTCCCGTTCGTGATGAGGCGCATTACACCAAATTGCTGGCGTTTGTCGATGAATGTTTTGAGCGTTTTGGCTCTGACGGTGCACACCCTGTGTTTGCCCTGGTGGATTTAGTAGCAGCGCGCATTGCTGACTATGAGGCACGCATGCATCCATGGCCTGACGCAAGTACCCCAGCGAGTCGATTGGCGTTTTTGATGGAACAGCACGGCTTGCGCCAGTGTGATCTGCCTGAGGTGGGGGCTCAAAGCGTGGTGTCTGAAGTGCTGGCGGGCAAGCGCGCGCTTAACCTGCGCCAGACGCAGGCGTTGGCACGACGCTTTGGTGTATCGATGGACGCGTTGGCCTCGTAAGGTCCGGTAATTGGGGTCGGTAATTGTGGGGTCAGATTCCAATTCATTCTTTGAGGCAGGTGGCCATTGGGGAAGCCTTGTTGCGAATGAAACGGAGGAGCTTGTGTTGCTCTGTTGTTTCCTTTTAACTCCCAGACCAAATATCACCTTTTTTATTTAATTCAGTGCCGCTGGCGTGCAGGCCGCGGCCACGTCGGGGTTTGGCCGACAGGCCAAATCAACAAATCAGATGTGGATTTGAGCCACAACACCTTGCAATTTGCCAATAACCCGTAATAATTACGCCATGGCGCAACCAATTCCGATTCCATTGAATGATGCAAACATGCTGCGCATCATTCGGGATTTGGCCAAAAAGACTGAAAACGTGTTTATTGAGTCTCACGCCAAGAAGCGGATGCGGCAGCGCAACATCACGCGAACACAGGTTTACGCTTGCTTACTGAAGGGCGTGATCGACGAGTCTGCCCATGAAAACATTCGGGGTAATTGGAAGTGCACTTTGCGCCACCATCATGCGGGCGACTTGATTCGTGTGACAGCGGCCATTGAAAAGGATGACAACGGTGATTGGATTGCGGTGGTGACCGTGTTTTGACCAAGGATTAACCATGTACCACTACACAGAATCAGGACTGCAAAACGTCTATTTGAGCAACGGTTTCAAAATCCGCAAAACTGCGGCTGGCGATGCCGTGGCCATTGTGGACGCTGGCGGACTGCATCAAGTCATTGGCCGCCATATTGCCAGCAAAGGTCACATGACCGGTGCAGAGTTCCGGTTTTTGCGTAAAGAGCTCGATTTTTCTCAAACTCGTTTTGGGGCGTTGCTAGACGTGTCTGAAGAGGCGGTGTCACTTTGGGAGCGGCGTGGCCGCATACCCAAAAGTGCCTGCCGCTGGATGCAGGCACTTTATCTGGAGTCGGTGAACGGCAACGTGCGGGTGAAGGACTTGATTGAGCAACTAGCCAATCTTGACCGCGAGCAACACGACAAACTGGTGTTTGAAGATACCGAGGCAGGATGGCGCGAGGCGGCTTGATCGGTTGCACCCGTGCCAAAAGATCAGTTAGGGTCAGATTCCAATTAATTCTTTGAGGCAGGTGGCCATTGGGGAAGCAGCCTTGTTGCGAATGAAACGGGGGTGCTTGTGTTGCTCTGTTGTTTCCTTTTAACGAGTAAGGTTAGATCGTGGCTTCGCACGATCTAACCTTACTCGTTGGGCTAACGCACAAATTGACAGTGGTGACGCATAACACCCGCGAGTTCTCCAGAGTGCATGGCTTGGCTTTGGCAGATTGGGAAATTTTGAATTAACTGGGCGACCTTCATCTTGGCACGCACATGGCGCATGACATCAGGTGGTACGCTGGCCTTTTTCTTGGCGCGGCGAACCTTCCAGTCAAGCGACTTGACTTGATCTGACAATACCGCGCAATCAACGCCATCGACTTGGGTTGGACAACCGTTGCAACGCTTTTGACATACATTCAAGAAATGTCTATGTAATTGAAGTCCATCATGCAAGTTTCAAAATGGGTGACCGCACTCAAGATTTCACTTAATTCCGGTTTTGTTCCTGTGTAAACTGCTGTCATGGTTAACGTTATTCGCCCCAATTTCAATCGCACCCCGCCGTTTGTGGCCGAGGTCGTCTTTGATGCCGAATCTGGCATGTGGGTTGCTTCGTGTGATGCGTTGTGTGTCGCGACTGAAGCGCCAAGCTATGAGGCGGTGATATCCCGTTTTTGGGAAGTAGCTCCAGAGATCGCAGCCGCTAACGGCATAAGCTTCGATGAAAACAGCCGCGTCGAGTTTCGTCACATCGAGGATGCAAACACGCGCAAGGCATTGTGACGTATGGGAAGCGGTTTTTATCCGCAATTGCGGGCCATTCTGATTAACAACGGTTGCACGTTTGTCCGCAATGGCAAAGGCAGTCACGAGATATGGCTTAGTCCGATCAGTGGTAAGACCTTTCCGGTCGCAGTGACCATCATGGCGCGGCACTTGGCCAACATTATTCTGAAACAGGCAGGTATCAATCAGAAACTGGCCTGACCCGCTTTCTTCTTCTTTCGCTCCAGTCCGAGGCAAGGCGTGGTAATTGGTGGTAACTGGGGTCTGGGTAGTTGGGGTCAAATGCCAGTTAATTCCTTGTTGATCGTGAAACAGGGGGCTTGTGTTGCTCTGTTGTTCCCTTTTGCCCCCAAGCCTAAAAACAAGTTTAAGTCATAATGCGCAATGCATATATGCATTGAAAGGAGTTAAAGCATGCAGAAAAGAATGACCATCACCATGGATGAAGCGGTGTACGAGGGTTTGGTGCGCGTGGTGGGCCGCCGCAAGATCAGTGCGTTTCTTGAGAATCTGGCGCGTCCGCATGTTGTGAGCGATGATTTGTCAGCAGGCTATCGTGCTATGGGGCAAGACACCGCACGCGAACAAGAGGCACTGGCCTGGAGTGAAGCCTTGATAGGTGATGTGGCCAATGAAACGCGGTGAAGTGTGGTGGGTAGATTTTGACCCCGCGCGACGGGGTGAAATTCGCAAGACCCGACCGGCGGTGATTGTCAGCACCGACCTGTCTAACGCGCATCTGAATCGTTTGCAGGTGGTGCCTTTGACCTCCAACACCGGGCGCCTTTACCCCAGCGAGGCAGTGGTCACGGTGGCCGGGCAATCAAGCAAGGCGATGGCCGACCAACTCACAACGGTCGCCAAGGAGCGCCTGACAACTCAGCTCGGTGCCTTGACCCGGTCTGATTTGAAGGCGGTGGAGCATGTCGTCAAAATTCAACTGGGCCTGCCGTTTTGATAAAAACCAAACTTAGCTCTAAATTTGGGTTTTTCATTGCACAGGAGTTTTCATGCAGTCCATTGCCAACATTCAGTCCATTTCATACTTAAAAACCCACGCAGCCCAGATTTGAGAAGACTTGGCCCTGAACGGCAATCCGTTCATCATCACGCAAAATGGGCAAGCCAGCATGGTGATTGAAAGCTTTGAGCAGTTTCAAGAGAAGCAGGCGTTGATCGCCACCCTGAAAATCATCGCCTTGGGTGAAAAGGACCGTTTGCAAGGCAAAGGTATCCTGGCGGCTGATGCCCGGGCGCAGTTGCTGGCGGCCCGCCTAAGTCGCCAATAATGGCCGTCATCATTCTGCCCAGCGCACAAGCTGACTTGCTTTGGCTGCAAGACTACATGCTGGACCAAAATTACCACGGATCGATATGTGTTTGGGGTAAACAGGGGCGCTGGCCTTTTTCCTGGCGCCCCCGCCGCGAATCCCTTTATGGCATGAGCGCACGGCCATACAGGTAAAACGATTCGCGCAGGCGCGGCAGTTGGGTGCTGATGTAGTCGGCACTGATGCGGCCTGAGTTCAGCAGCTCCACCTCGGATTTGTAGCTCAAATCAACCGGGCGCACGGCACCAGGTTTTTGGGTATTGGCTTTATCTGTGCCGGAGGTCAACAGTGTGCGAATGGGTTGCGCATAGCGCGGGTTGCCGCCCAATTGCACGCGGGCAGCGCCCATACCTTGGCGCGGTGTCAGCGGCAGGGTTAACTCTAGGCCAACAAAGGTGTTGATGCCGCCTTTGCGGGCGAACATTTGCAGGGACGTGTCACCAAACCAACGCGTCAGGGCCACGGCTGGCCCATTGCTGCCATCGGTGTAACTGTTCAGACCGCCTTCAACCCAGGTGGTGGGCGTCATGTGCCAGCGGTAGCTGGCCGACGCGGCGCTGTCGCTGCCGAGCACCGGGTTGTCATCGGTGAGGTGCACGGCGCGGCCAAGCAGGTGCACGCTGTCGTCGTTCCAGAGCACAAAGACAGTGGCTTGCGCTTCAGCACCCAAAGTGCTGTACTGGCTTGAAATCGGCTTTAGGCCACACGATGCGCAAGGGCTGGAAGAAGCGCGGCCGCCTCAATTGGCGGATATCGAGATTTCGCCATCGGGTCTTGGTCTGCACTTCCCGCTGTTGGATGCTGATTTGTACCTTCCTGCGCTGCTTCAAGGATTCCTCGGATCGCGCCATTGGATGGCCCAGGCTATGGGCAAAATAGGCGGCAAGGCGGTAACGGCTGAGAAGTCAGATGCAGCCCGTGCCAATGGACGATTGGGTGGGCGGCCACGTAAGCCCAGCCATCGGACGAGGCCTGACCTGTTTGGGTGAGGCGAAACTTTACCTCGCATCCTGATGCTGTGACGGTATCGTGACAGTGGCGTAAAGCAAGCCCGTTTTGGCGGCATTCTTCAAAGAAGAGGCTT
>Ga0210044_10004960_pt1 | contig 18251 bp, 17 predicted proteins | sample CryGey13umfilter_2_FD_183959 | JGI IMG/M metagenome (GOLD analysis project Ga0210044, IMG submission 183959) | Groundwater microbial communities from aquifer in Utah, USA - Crystal Geyser 4/9/14 3 um filter (SPAdes) (version 2) | ecosystem: Environmental > Aquatic > Deep subsurface >... | reverse complement strand
AAGGACTCCTTCAGTCCGGCCAGTGATTTGCGGTCCATGATCTGCTCCTCTCGACAATGGTTGGCGTCCGAGAGGAGACACTACCCTCAGGATCTTGCCGTGTGGGTCACACTTGCCGGAACAGTAGGTCGATGCGGAGCTTGACCTTCCCGGCGTTCCGTTTCCCTTCCACCCGCACGTTGCAGATCTCCATCGCCTCGCCCGCCTCCAGCAGCTTCCGCTTCTTGTCGGCCAGCCACCTGACGAACGTCTTGACCACCCGCAGCTCGCCCGCCGTCGTGTCGACGCCCTCCTGGCTGATGCCACACCGCCTGCCCTTCTTCTTCATCTTCAGGTGGCGCCGTTCCCGCCGGTCCTTCTCCGCCGCCTTCCGCTCCGCAACCCTGCCCTCCACCAGGTCGGCGGTGATGGCGTGAACCGGCTTATGCAAGACGTCCTGGAAGAACATGCGCAGCCTGGAGCTGGTCACGGTGACCGACCTGGGCCGGTTCTCCTTTTCGTCGCGCTGGAACAGCTCGTATGAGTCAAGCACATCCACGACCAGGGGTCCTGGGCTGTCCGGGTTCGCGGCGGCGAGCTCGCGCCGGAAGGCTATCGCTTCCTTCCGCTTGTCGAAGTAGTAGTACTTGGCGTCGTCGACCAGGCACGTCTCGCCATCTCTTTCAACTCGTTCGACCTTGATTCTGACAACTTGCCATCGTCCTCGGTCTTTGCAGTATCGCGGGCCGAGGACGCGGTTGCCTTTCCTCTTCTTCTTCCGCGCCAATTCCGTTCCTCCTTTCGCCCAGGCGCGGTGGACTTGTCCGAGGAGTCGATCATATCACGCCGTTGATCGATGGCGATGACCAACTCGTCCAGCGCGTCCAGCGCCGCGGCAGCGTCGAGCAACTTCGTGACCGCATCGACGAGGGCAGCGATGGCGGCGTCTCGGTTCACTCCGCCCCCTCGACCAGGGGTGAGACCCGGTTACCTCCGCTCAAGACAATGGCCGTCCTGGTGCGCACCGCAGGTCCCTTCAGCCGACCGTCTCTATCCCTTCTGCCGCTCCTCATCGAGCCACCGCGACATGGAACGGTTGAGCCGGCGCTTCCGAAAGGAACGGCCGTCGGCCTCCAGGGCCATGATGAAGATGTTGCGCCGTTCTCTGATTGCCTTGCGTACCTGTGGCTCTTTCTTCAGAGACTGAGCCCATCGGAGGATTTCGTTCCACGACTCGTCTACATCTCTTCCGTCCGGTGTCGGCCGACACCCCAAGTATTCCGTATAGGATTTCAGGCCGGGCTCGATGTCCAACGCCGCACCCTGTTCCTCGGCCACGAGAAAATCGCCGTACAGACGCCGCCGGCGACGACGGCGCTGCTCGGTCTTGCTGCTAACCACAATGGGTGTCTTCATTCCTCTCTCCTGTTCGTCGGCTGACCTTCCGCGACCTGCTCAAAGTTCAGCGACTCTCGTTGAGCTCCCATCCTCAACAAGGTAGGCGCTTTCGCGAGGGCCGTATGTGGGGCCATTTCCGAATTGGCCCCACCATCTGGCGGCTCTTGCGTCTTGAAGAGGGTTGATCAACAACAGCAAGATGGCTGAGTCGAAGAACCAGCGTTCGGGGACAAGAAGCGCCCGGCCGAAGGGCGAGAGAAGGTCAAGGACCAGGAAGAAGTCACCGACACCGACGCAAGAGACCTCCACCAGCGAGGACAGCCTGGGTCAAAGCCCTGCAGCACGCATTGCCGCCCGACTCACAGCCGCCCTCGAAGTGGGCGTGGATGTCACCAGCCAAGCCCGACTCGTCCGCGCGATGGCGCGGCACCGCGGGTTGTCAACGCGGCAGGTGGAGTCATCGCCCGGGGTCGTCACCTGGCCAGAATGGACCCGCCCCGCCCGCGATCGACTGATGACGGCAATCATTCGATCTGCGTTTTCCCACGCCGACCTGAAGACCGAGGAGACCACGGCGGCGGCCACCGAGCTCGAGAATGGCGACCCCGAGCTGTTCGTGGCTATTCTTGCCCTGTTCAACGACTGGGTGGGCTGGGCTTTCCTGGCCACCCTTCATGCTACCGAGGCATCGTATCAGCGTGAGTACCCCCTCTTGTCTCGGCTCTACCGCCCCGTTTCTGAAGTATTCAAGTTGTGGGGTGTTGACGCCCAGAAGGCCATCGTAGAACTGCGCCTGACGTTCATGGATCGAGCTGGCCAAGGGCAGCTACCGAACACGCTAGACCCTGACTGGATCGAGCGGTCCCAGTTGGTGGGCAGGACGGTTGCATCGAAGATCACCCATGCCAAAGGCGACACTGACGAGACCAACACCCTTCTTCGGCTCTTCAGGTTGAGGAAGAAGGTGGGACGAGGACCAATGGCGAACATCGATCGTCACCTCTTCTACCGGATTCTCTACGTGCGGCACATGCTCGACTTCGGGAGCGAACGACAGTTCTTCTCTGCGCTCCGCGATCGTTTGTCTCAGCTCCCGCCACCACTGATCCAGCGACCGTCGGACCTCGCGAGCTGGCAGAAGGACATCGCGAACAAGGCGTTCAAGTCCGCCGTCGCGCCATTGCTGCGATGCCGCGCGTCCATCTCCGGAACGGCCCTCTATTCAATCCTCGCTCGCGTCTCCCCTGAACGTCTCGTCCTTGCTCGCACGCCGGGCAAGGGGGACTGATTCAGAAATAGCCCCACATTATTCTCCACCATTTTCCTCTAGCGTTCTCGGTAAGGAGGACGCTGATGGAGCTTCACCCCTTTCGCCGAGAACGGCTGCTGCGCGGGCTCACACAGCAGCAGTGCTCCAAGAAGACCGGCATCAGCCAGAGCAAGATCTCCCTCATTGAGCAGGGATTCGTCTTGCCGACGACTGAGGACGCGAGGCGGCTGGCCGGGGTGGTCCGCAGCGATGCTGCCGACCTATTCCCCGTGACCCGCGAAGGCCCCGGTCCCCACAGGGCGCGACGTAGCGGGAAAGCCCGCTGACCGGCCGCTGGCACTTGAGGTCCGGTGAGAACGACCAGTGACATAGGCGGCCCGCGGCGCCGTCGTGAGCGTGGTCAACCACGCACAGAGAGCACCGCTTCACCAGCGGGGGGAACGAAACCGCTACCGGATGATGGGGCAGACATCGGCCCATTCGCGGTCGTGCCAACGCACGCGATCAAGGTCGGCACCCGGATTCGCGAAGATCTTGGCGAAGTGCAGGGGCTGACCAACTCCATCCACGGCCACGGAATCATCAAACCGATCCTCGTCGACCAAGATCTCAACTTGATTGCGGGTGCCCGCACCCTGGAAGCCGCGACTCTCGCCGGCAAGCACATGGTTCCCATAGTCGTGCGTCATACGCGCGACGAGAACGAACGGAGGGCCATCGAACTCGCCGACAACTTGCACCAGCAACACCTCGAAGATCCTCTCGTCGTCGGGGAGTTCCTCACGGCGCAGAAGGAGGAGTACGAACGCAAACATCCCGAGACCCGGCGAGGAGCATGCGGGGGCGGTCGCAACGGAAAGGGTACTAGAACTCGCTCGCCGAATGGCGGCGACCCAGTGCCCGTGCCCTGCTTCATCGACAAGGCCGCCGTTGAATACGGTCTGTCCACGACGACGCTCAAGGACCTCCTACAGCTCGTGGCCCACGACTTTCCCGAGGAGGCGCGTGAACAGATCCGGAAGGCGCGGTCGAAGGACAAGAAGAAGATCGCGCGGAGGGAACTCCGCGCGTACCGCAAGAAGAAGAGGCAAGCCGACCAGCAGCCCTCCGAACCAGCACATGGGGAGGAGTTCGCACGAAAGGTCGATGACCTGGAGCGCGTGCTCGCCCTCGTGGATGCGCGGTCGTGCGAGATCCTCCAGATGTACGCGGAAGCCAGGATTGCTGGAGAGCCACCTGACCCCCGACGGCTGTTGGCCTTGCTCGACCACCACGCCGAGCGCATAGCCGGGATTCGCAACGTCGTGGCCAACCCTCACCAAGGAGCCCTCAGTGCCTGAATGCACCATACCGCTCGCGCTCACCCTCGCCGGAGCGTTGATCGCCAGGACCGAGTTCATTGCCGCGACCTATACGGTGGTCTTGGCACCCAACAAGAGCATCTTCTCCCTGAACCACAAGACCACCTGGAGTATCAACCTCCCGGCCATCACCTGCTTGCCGACGCCGATCTGCGCGTCCTGTTGCTATGCCGCGTTACTCACGAAGTCGTCACGATGGATCAAGACCGTCAGGAAGCTGCTGCGAGTCTACAACTACTTCTTGCGGGCGGCCCCGGAGGAGGCGGCCGACTGCATCTACCTGGACTACATGCGGCTCCCGGCCAAGCGTCGACCGCCGTTCATCCGCGTGTGCGGAACGGGCGACCTGTTCCTTGAGTTGGTGCTGGCGATCAACGTCTTGGTGCGCAAGCACCCCGAGATCAGAGTCTGGGTGGCGACTCGTCGGCCCGACATGGTGGGCCTGCTGGATCGTACTGCTGCGAACCTATTCATCCTGTTCTCGTTGGACTCCAGCCCAGAGAGTCGAGAGCGCATGGTGCAGGTGGTTGCGCTCGACCATCCGCGGGTCCGCTTCAGTTACCTGAGAACGACCGCCAAGGACTCCATCCCTGACTGCACCGCCGTCGTATACAACCAGCAGGACAAGCCCACTCTTCCCACTCGTGACCGCGCAGATCTCTGTCCCGCGGATGCGGGTCACATCCCGATGGCCCGCGCTTGCGGACGGTGTCAGCGGTGCTTTTCCGAGTGGGTCTGAAGGGCGCCATCACCGCGCCGCAGGAGAGCCGCGTCCGGACGCCGAGTATGGGGGCGGTCATCACGCTTCCAATAGGGTGTAGATACCAGGGGCACCCGGAAACCGCCTGAAATGTCAGGCAGAAAGGGACTGAGGGATTGAACAATATGCGTCTCCTCAGCGATCTTTGTGGCAGTCAACATCGCCACGGATCAACAAAGGAGACGCCCGATGAGCATAGTCGACCGCCTTTTCAAGGTCACGAAAGAAACGGCAGAGCAGATCGCCGATGAGATCAAGCAGGACCAAGGGCAGCGGCGGGATGCGTTCAAGGAGCAACTGGGCGAGGTGGCAACGCTTGTGGAGCGGTTGACCGCCGAGGAGGCAGACTTCGGGCGGTTCGAACAGCAACTGCACGAGGCGCTGATGCAGCTGGGGCTCAGGGGATCGGAGTCGTATCTGGCGGAGAAGCGACAGGTGCCAGAGCGGAAGATGAACGACGCGAGCGGTCAGGTCTACAAGTACGTCGAGGAGAAGAAGTGCGAGCTGCGGAGCATCTTCGGCGAGGGGAGCTACACATCGTCGCTGTACCAGCGGGGCGAGAGCGGCGACAAGAGGCGACAACTGGTGGCGTTGCGAAGCGGTGCAAGCCGCACAAGAAGCGGCCACGGGGGGAGAAGCGGCCCAAGGGGAAACGGCGACGCTACCGGGTGGGTGAGAAGAAGGCCCGCCCTCGCCTGACCAAGGGGCAGAAGTCCAAGAACAAGAAGCGGGTGACTGTTGGGGTGATCTCGTCGCTGAACAAGCAGGCAGATGGGTCGTGGGAAGGACCGTTTGGCAAATACATCGCGCGATTCGGAGATGCGGAGCAGGTGTTCAAGCGGCTTCGGCAGGCGCTGGATCGAATGGACCCTGGGGTGAAGCAAGTGGTGTTCTACAGCGACGGGGATCCGCAGTATGCGCGACTGGCTCGCAAGTACTTTCCGACGGCGACCATTGTGGTGGACTTCTACCACGTCAGCGAATACCTGTGGAAGGCAGGCGAACGGACACGCCTCACCTGGGAACGTTTTGGGCGATTGCTCGCGACGTTCCCACTCCCAGAACCACGCATTAAGGTGGCCCTCTGGGGGCAGGCTCCGTGAGTCATCTCGGCGGAAGAGCCGGATGGTGGAAATCTCCTTGTCCGGTTCCGGTGAGGGCCCGGCGGTTGAGTGAACGCCGCCGGGCTACTCGACAGGCCTTCGTGGACTACGTCCACGACTCGGCACAACGGCAGGCGATGGAGCAAGGTCATCCGGTCCGCATCCAGCAACAGGACCCCGACGAGTTGCCCGAGGTCGCAGAGGAGGCCACCCGACCATATGGAAAGCTGATCGCTCCGTAGAGTATGTCGCGGCCCGGGTCGCGGCCCACGGCGAGTCTGGGCCTGACCACATCACCCGTACGGATGGACCGGTCCTGATCGCTGGCGGAATTCAACCACAACGTCCCCACTGCAACCGCGTTACGGCGCTGGCGCAGGTAATCCTCCTTCAGGCGAACAAATCGCACGTGGTAGACACCCGGTTGTGGACGACCCACCCCTCACTTCATCCGCGGGCAGGCGATGCTTGCCGTCGCCGCCGGCGTCCGGGCGCATCCGGCCACGAGGCAGGCAAGCAGAGCACCGCCCACGAGTTGGCGGTATCGGGGCTCAATCACCTTCACCTTGCCTATCGTGCGAGGCGCCGTCCTCCGGAACAAGCCTGATCCAGAACCAAGCACTTCAACTGCCATCACCAAAGCCGTCCCCCTTCCCAACCATGTTCACGCCACCAAACATAACTCCCGCATTGGTTTCGACGGGGTCGAAAACGCCAGATGCGAAGTGCTGAGCCTGCCACGCAGCGTCCCTGGCCGCAAGTGCCTTGGCGGCAGCGTCACCATACGTCGCAACTAGATGCCTGTTGACGGACTGGTCGTCATCAGCGTGCCCGGTGCGCCCGAGTTGCTCGCCGCCATGTCTTTGCTGCCATTCCATGAACTCCTGCATAGACAGTGGCCTCTCGCCGTAGACTATCTCCTGCCACATTTGTGCCTGCTCGAACTCCCCTGAGAGCTTGTGAGCAGTTGTCTTCAAATCGAACGGCATATCATCCGGCGAGTATCCTTGATCGTTGCCGTCACTTGGGGGTGGCGCGGTGCCATCGTCCGCTGGTGGCGCAGGTTCGGCGTCTGGCGGCGTATTGACTCCGTCTGTCCCCTTCGCTTCCCGCCCCATCTTCTCCCCCCGTCCCATCATCGATGTCAATGATATCGGACTCGCCTCCCCCATCCTTATCGTCAGTCTTTGGCTTTGGCTTTGGCTTAAACGCCGATGGCAGTGTGCCACCGCCACTTGGTTGACCGCCACCGCTACTTGGTTGACCGGCACCGCCACTTGGTTGACCGCCACCGCCACTTGGTTGACCGCCACCGCCACTTGGTTGACCGCCACCGCCACTTGGTTGACCGTCACCGCCACTTGGTTGACCGTCACCGCCACTTGGTTGACCGCCACTCCACGCCACTCCATGGACCATAGTTCTCCCGCTCGGGTGCAGATGGCCCTGCTGGCCACCCTCCCAACGAGCTGTTGCCACCCCTGTTGCCATCACCGGTGTGTTCTTGGGACTGCCCCGGTCCCCACTGTCCACGCCCATTGAACCGGCTTCTCCCCCGGCCATCCCCCATTTGGGTGACTCGCGGACTCGCCAGTCGCAAACCATGGCTGCGAGATCGTTAGAACCGGCCACTCGAGAAGTCACCCATTTGGGGTATGCCGGAGACTCCGGCCATCCTGGCGGTCCCAGATCGCCGGACAGGCTACCCGCGGACCTTGACCGACAGCAACGTCTCGGCCACGTCCGCGTTGCCGTACACGATGCGGTGCAGCGCCTGGAGCAGCGGGAAGTCTGACACCGACAGCGCGCCCCCCTCCGCCTGCTGCAGCAGCAGGTCCCACCCGGTCTTCAGCGCGGGGTAGCCCTCGGTCAGCTCGCCGGTGCGGCGCATCTGCTCCGCCACCTGGTCCGGAGCCTCGCCCCGGCCGACGTGCTCGCCGTAGGTCCGGTTGCGGCCGGCGGCGGCGGTGACGTGCAGGTCGCCCACGCCGGCGACACCGGCGGCGGTGGAGGATCGACCGCCCAGCGCCACCACCATGCGGGTGATCTCGGCCACCGCCTGGCTGAACAGCATGGCCTTGGTGTTGAACATCTCGGGGTAGCCGCGCAGCTGGAGCCCGTCGCAGATCCCGCTGGCCGTGGCGTAGGCGTTCTTGAACGCGGAGCAGGCCTCGACCCCCGGCAGATCGGTGGAGCGGGTGATGGTGTAGTACGGCGCCTCGAGCCAGCCGGCGCACAGCCCGACGACGTCGTCGGAGACGGCGGCGTAGATCACGGCGGTGGCCACCTCGCGCGCGACCTCCATCGCCTTGCACGGCCCCCCGATGTGGACCCACGGGCGCTGGATCCCGGCGGGCTCCAGAAACCGTCGCCGCACCTCGTCGGAGATGCGGCAGATGCGTCCCTGCTCGTCGGCCAGGAAGCCCTTGGTCACGCTGAGCAGCGGACCGCGAGGGGGCAGGTGTGGCACGGCGCGCTGCATCACCGGGATCACCCCGTCGGAGTTGACGGCGCAGACCACGGCGTCGCTGCCGCGCAGGGCCGGCTCCAGCTCGGGCGCGAGGTACAGCTGGATCCCCGGCGGCAGGCGCAGCTTGAGGCGTGGATGGGGCTCTCCCCGCCGGGCGGGCTGCACGAGATCGTCGTCGAGCCAGGTGCCCCACAGGCGAACCTGGTGTCCGCAGCGGGCGGCCAGCACACCCAGCGCGCTGCCCATGTAGCCCGCGCCGAGGATCGTGATCGTGGCCATGGTCAGTCTCCCAGCAGCTCGATGATGCGATCGATGTCGCGCTGCAGGCCGACGCCGGTGAGGAACGAGACGGTCTGCACCACGGGGATGCCCTCGACCTCGCCCAGCAGGGTGGTGGTCACGATCAGATCGTAGCTCGCGGCCTTGAACGGAACCTCGGTGACCTTGCACTGGTCCACCTGCACGTCCAGTGCGCGCTGTCCCAGCTCCTGCTCCAGCTTCTTCAGCACCACGGTGGAGGTGGCCACGCCGGCTCCGCACACCACCAGGATCTTCTTCTTCGCCATGCTCATGCTCCTGGGTCCTGCTCCAGCGTGGCCAGCAGCCGCTGGAGCTGCAGGGGGTCCTCGAGCTCCAGCGCCCGCCGTCCAAGCTGCTCGAGCCGGTCCCGCGGCCAGCGTACGATGGCGGCCGCGACCGGGGCCAGGCACGAGGGTGACATGGACAGCGTCGTGATGCCAAGCCCCACGAGCAGCGGCGCCACGCGGGGGTCGGCGGCCAGCTCGCCGCACACCGAGCACTCGACCTTGGCCTCGCGGGCGGCCCGGGCCGTGGCGGCCATCAGCCGCGCCACCGCGGGGTGCAGCCCCGCGCCGGGGCGAGACGTGGCCGTGGCGTGCTGGCGGTCCACGGCCAGCGTGTACTGGGTCAGGTCGTTGCTCCCGATGGAGAGGAACGAGACACGCGCCGCGATGGAGCCAGCCAGCAGCGCGGCGGCCGGTGTCTCCACCATCACACCCAGCGGAAGGCCCGGCGGCAGCAGCGGCTGCAGCGGCTGAAGGTCGGTCACGTCGCACACCATGGGCACCATCAGCCTCAGATCGCAGCCCGTCTCCAGCCGCGCGCGGTTCACCGCCTGCAGCTGATGGCGCAGCACGATCGGGTGCCGCAGCAGCAGCTCGATGCCGCGCGGCCCGCTGTTCTCTTCCGGGAGGAAGGACAGCGGCTTGTCTGCTCCGCCGTCGAACAGCCGGACCACCACGGGGTGCGGCGCCATGGCGCGGGCGATGCGGGCATAGGCCGTGACCTGTTCGTCGACGGAGGGCGCCTCGACGCGTCCGGCGAACAGCAGCTCGGTGCGCAGCAGGCCGCAGCCCTGGGCGCCCGCCTGACGCGCCAGGGCCAGTTCGCCGGGGGCGCCGAGGTTGGCCCGCAGCACCACCGGGTGGCCGTCACGCGTCGAGGGGCGATGGATCGGCGTCGGCGGCGTGAGCCCGGCCGGCTGCTGTCGTCGGGCCTCGGCCTCGGTCAGCAGCTCGATGGTCCCGCTGTCGCCGTCCAGCAGCAGCCACTGCCCGTCCTGGATCCGATCCACCGTGGACCGCGGCGCGAAGAGCAGCAGGATGCCTCGGCCCCGGGCCACGATGGCGGCATGGGAGGTGGGCCCGCCGCGGGTCGACACCACACCCGAGACGCGCCGCGGGTCGAGGGTCGCCATGCGGGCCGGGGTGGCCTCCTCCAGCAGCAGCACGAGGGGATCGTCGACGGGCGGTGCCGGAGCCCACGCCGGGGCGCCCAGGGCCTCCAGCAGGCGGTCGCGCAGGTCCGCCACGTCGGCGTGCCGCTGGGCCGCGAAGCCCGGGCCCAGGGCGTCGAACGACCCCTGGAGCCGGGCGAAGGTCTGCAGCACGGCCTGGCGCGCGCCCTGTCCCTGCTGCACGAGCCGCACCAGGTCGCCACGCAGTGTGGGGTCCTCCAGCATCGTGTGCTGGGCCCGAAAAATGTCGCTGAACGGATCCTCCTCGTCGATCAGAGCGTCGGTGGCCCGGGTCGCGGCGTCCAGCGCCTGCACCAGCCGCCGCCGTTCCTGCGCCGGGGTGCCCACCTGCTCCGGTGTGTCCAATTCCTGCCGTGCAGGGCGCGTCGCCAGGCCCACGGCCCGTCCAGGTGCACCGGATGTGGCGTGGATCGGGCTGGCGCTGGAGGCTGCAGCGGGTGGCGTGTCCTCCTCGCCGGCCCGCAGCTGCAGACCGAGCGCCTGCAGCGCGTGGTCCTCGTCGGGACCATCCACCACCAGCGTGACCTCGGCCCCGGCGGGGACCGCCAGCAGCAACAGCTGCAGCACGTTCTTGCCGTCGGCCTGCCGCTCGCCGTGGATCAGCTGGATCGTGGCCTCGAAGCCGCGAGCCATGCGGACGAAGGCATCCAGCGGTCGGGCATGCAGCGCCACGCCGGTACGGATCGTCTCCCGTCCCATCTCAGGACCCGGCAGCGCTGGCGAACTGGGCCTGGACGTCGCGCCGGACCCAGAACCAGCACAGGCCGTAGATCACCAGCGCACCCAGCGCCCAGTAGAACTGGGGCGCTGACGGATCGAACAGCCGCAGCACGATCCAGGGCAGCACGTGGCTCCCCAGGGCGATGCCAGACCACTGGACGTAGTGGCTGGCGCCGGCCACGTCGGGCATGAAGCCGACGTTTTTCGCGATCTGCGTCGTCAGCGGGGCCAGGTCGGAGCCGATGTAGAGGATCGCCACCACCACCAGCACGCCGTTGACCAGCCCGCGGAAGATGTTGCCGCGGCTGCAGGCCACGGCCCAGATGACATAGAACGCCAGCACCGCCAGATCGGCGAAGGGCAGCATGCGGTTGTGGGGCAGCACCATCGCCAGCGCCAGCGAGATCGGGACCAGCAGCAGCGCCACCGCCATGCCCGACGGGTGCGCGATGACCACCGCTCCGTCGAGACCGATGTAGATCTGGCGCTCGGGGAAGCGGCGCTGGAACAGCTCGCGGGCACCCTCGGCGATGGGCATCAGGCCCTCCATCAGCAGCGCCACCATCTTGGGCAGGATCACCAGCACCGCGGCCATGGTCACCGCGAGCAGCAGCGTGTTCTTGACGAACGGCCCCCAGCCGCCCGTGGCCACCGTGGACCAGCCCCCCAGCGCGCCGATGAGCAACCCCAGCAGGGCCCCCATCGTCATCGGCTCTCCCAGCAGGCCGAAGCGCTGACGGATCTTCTGCGGATCGAGGGTCACGCGGTTGAAGCCGGGGATGTGCTGCTCCACCCGCTCCAGGGCGTACATCAACGGCGCCCAGTTCACCGTCTCGGTGTGGGGCAGCGACACGCCGAGCAGGCCGAAGTGGTGCTCCACCGCGGGGGCGGTCCAGTCGGCGAGCTTGAAGATCAGCGTCGCGGTGATGCAGGCCGCCAGCACCCCCAGGCCCTGGGAGCCGGTCATCGTCTCCACCAGGGCGCCGGTGTAGATGAAGTGCCAGTAGTTCCAGAGGTCGACGTCCATCGTGGCGGTCAGGCGGGTGAAGACCAGCACCAGGTTCAGGATGAAGATCGCGGGGATCAGCACCAGCGCGATGGGAGAGGCGAAGCTGACCGAGGCCCCCACGGGCCAACCCACGTCCAGCACCGTGAGCTGCAGGCCGACGGTGCGGGAGAAGGCCATGGCCTGCGGTCCGACGGTGTCCACCAGCAGCTTCACCGCCAGCCCGATGCCGATGAAGCCCACACCGATGGTGAGCCCGGCGCGCAGGCTGCGGCTCAGCCCCTGGCGCAGGGCCAGACCGAACAGGAACATCATGATCGGCATCATGATCGCCGCGCCCAGGTCGAGCACGTAGCGCACGGCTCCACCCACGAGATCCACGGCCGACAGCAGCACCAGGCCGTGGCTCACGGCTGCTCCCCGTCACCGACGAGCTGGAACAACGCCCGGGAGCCGCGGGCGTCGTACAGCTGGTCCACGAACCCGGGCCGCTGGAACGACTCGATCAGGCGCACGAGCTCGGCCTGGATCGAGTCGCGGTCACGCAGCGCCAGCAGCAGCACGACGTCCACCTCCAGCCGACTGTCGGGATTGCCCATCTCGCGGAAGCACACCGGACGCGCCAGGGTCCCCACCGCCACCGCCGACGTGATGACGTGCTCCGGATCGGTGTGCGGGACGGCGACCTTGCGGCCGGTCATGGGCAGTCCGGTGGGTGAGGTCCGCTCGCGCTGGATCACGGCTTCGGTGAAGGAGGGGTGAACCAGCCGCTGCTCCAGCAGCGCCCCGGCGAGGATCGTGATCACGTGCTCCGCGTCGTCCGCGGCGATGTTCGTGCGACACAGCTCGGGGTGGTAGAGCGAGCTCATCTCACTCGATGGGGCCGCTCTGCTGGATCCAGCGGCGGTAGGAGGCCACCACCTGGTCTCCCTTGACGAACTTGACGCCGAGGAACAGCAGCGAGTTGGAGGCGGAGTTGTAGTCGAAGCCCAGGGTCCGGCTGCGTTGCAGCTGCTGTGTGCCCAGCGCCACGGCCAGTGAGGCGCTGATCGGGACGTACTGCAGCACCGCCGGCGACGCGGCGCCGGAGATGGAGTCGATGATCAGCTGCAGCGTGGCGCCCAGGTTCTTCTGGCAGATGTCCGCGATCTGTCCGCCGGTGGCCTTGACGATCTCCTCGTAGCCCCAGGGGTACTCGATGGGCATGAAGATGCCGCCGCAGTTGCTCTTGCACACGCCGCCAATGAGGTGAACGATGGCCTTGGCCTGGGCCCCGTGGGTCGCGTTCTTGCCCTGGTACAGGTCGATCCACTCCTTGACGTAGGCCGCGACCTGGGCCTGCTTGCTGGTGCTGCAGATGTTGATGTCGTAGTCCCCGGTGTTGAGGAACCCGGTCTTGCCGTTGTAGCTCCCGTAGGTCTTCAGCTCCTGTGGCGCCTCGTCGGTGGCGATGATCAGCACCAGGGTCGCCCCGGGGCGGATCTTGGTCGCGTCGCCGGCGGTTCGCGGGAGGTGGCTCGTGACGGCCTGGTACGAGTGGGCCAGACCGTACTCCGAGCCGCCCTCGTAGTACGGCGGGTTGTTGACGCAGGCCTTGAAGATCGCCTGCTCGGTGGGGAGCAGGAAGCGATCGGTGCCGCCGTCGTCGTTGGTGGCGGTGGCGATCTTCGAGCAGAACTTGCCGATCTTGACCCCCGACATCGGCGCCTTGACCCCCGCCACGCCCATGCGGAAGTCGAGGCCGCTCTTCAGCGCGCGGTTGAAGAAGTCGGTGGCGTTGTTCACGATGTCCTGGCGGTTGTCGTCCATCGATCCCGACTCGTCGACGATCCAGATGATGTCGGCCACCGGGATGCTGTCCAGCACGAAGGGGTCACACTCCACGGTGTCTCCATCCTTCACCGTGGCCAGGCCGGTGCCGTTGGACAGATCGTCCATGTGGAACCCGGTGGTCTTGGTCACGTCCTTGACCATGGCCTGGGTCGCCACCGATCCCATCACCAGCAGCCGCCCGTCGGCTGGCCGCAGCAGGGTCTGGAACGCCAGCACGTGGTCCTTGGCCGCGGGTCCGAAGTTCGGCGGCGGCAGGCTGGTGAGCTGGGCCGCCGGCCGCCCGAGCAGCACCGGCAGCAGGGTGTTGCGCAGCAGCGGCGGGTTGATCACGGTGCCCATGGTGATCGCCAGCTGGGTGCTGACCACGGTGGGGAACTTGTCGTGGCTGGTCTTGATCGTGCCGCTCGCCATCTGGCTCACGGTGGCCTTGCCCGGCAGGGTGGTGCTGATGGCGGTGACGATGTTCGCCGCGATCTTGGACACGTCGGGACCGGGGGCGGGGAGCGAGATGATGAACCCCGCCACGGCCTCCGTGGCGCCGCCGAGGTCGAAGGTGGCCGCGGCCTCCTTGGCCTTGGGGCTGGCGATGGTCACGTCGCCGTAGGTCGAGGTGGTCTCCAGCGCCACGTGCCAGTCGCCGGAGGTGGTGCTCTTCTTGAACAGCATCGGTTTGAGGCCCTTGGTCGAGGTCTCGCCCGGCTTGTGGCAGATGAAGGTGGGCAGATCCTTGTCCGGCGTCCCGCCGGGGAAGGTGGTGGACTTGGTGGGATCGGTCTCGCCGTTGGAGCACAGGAAGCTCACGGCCGGCGTGCAGCTGCCGGCCTGGCACGTCTGCCCCGGGCCGCACTCCGTGGCCTTGACCTCGGGGCAGCCCGTGCGCTTCTCGCCGCAGATGGCGAGACAGCACCCCAGCAGGCCGTCGCCGTTGAGATCCTCGTTCTCGTCGTTGACCCCGTCGTTGTCGCTGTCCTCGTCCTGGAAGTCGGGCGTCTTGTCGCCGTCGGAGTCCCTGGGAGCCTTGGGGTTGGGCCCGGCCTCGATGGAGTCCGGGATCTTGTCCCCGTCGGCGTCGATGTCCATGTGGTCCGGGACCTTGTCCCCGTCGGTGTCCTTGTTGCACCCCTCCACGTCGTCCGGGATCGTGTCCTGGTCCGAGTCCTCACCCGGGGTGCAGGCCGTGTTCGTGTCCGGCCAGTAGGGTCCGTCCCCGATGTACCCATCCCCCGGGGGGCCGTTGTCGTTGGACTGGAAGGTGTCGCTGGGGCAGCCGGTGAGCATCCCGGCAAGAAGGAGAACCAGTGGGCCAGTGTGGTGCTTCATCATCTGAATGGTAAGCCATCGGCGGGGAATGCGAAACCAGCGAAGCCGTTGTGCAGTGCAACAGGATGGGTGGCTATCGGATCTGCGCCGTCAGCATCAGCCCGAACACACCAGATACCGCGGGCTGCCGCCACAGCTCCAGCGGTGGCGTCCCGCTCACCAGCGTGGCGCGGTTCAGCTGCCCCAGGACCTCGCCGAATACTCGAACGCCGAGCGCCGAGATCAGCTCCAGGTCCACCGCGAGCCGTCCACCCAGCCCCAGCCCCAGCACGTCGACGGGGGAGGTGTGGACCAGCTCGTCGCTGTCGACGTGCATCACGCCCACCGTCAGCACCGCGCAGCCCGAGGCCGGACCGATGTGCACGCAGGGTGACAGCGCTCCCCCCAGCTGATGGGCCCATACTCGCCCACCATCCGTTCCCCCGGACACGGGGAGCAGACCACGGCCCTCCAGCCCCAGAGACAGCCGGTGCCAGCGGGGGCGGATCTCCACCGTGAACCCTCCCGTCACGGAGGGTGAGGCGGCGACGGCCAGCAGCTGTCCGGCGCCGATCACTACTTCCTGCTGATGGGGGATCTGGAGTGCGACAAGACCTGTACCGTCTTCAGCTTCCCCGACGGGAGCCCGGCCGTGGACGCCACCACGACCTTCGACCTCAACGGCCACACCCTGCGCTACAGCGCCGCGGCCTACGAGTCGATCCCCAACAACAGCTTCGAGCTGTGGAGCGGAAACCAGCCCGCGGACTGGAAGGTTGTCGCCGGCAGCGTGGAGCCGCGCAGCACCAAGGACTGGCAGCCCATGAGCGGCAAGCTCGTGCTGTACAGCCCCGGCGCGGTGACCCTGGAGTCGGCGACCGTCTCGCTGCCCGCGGCGCGCGCCTACCACGGCTACGTCACCATCGGCCGCGCCGCGGAGTCCGACATCAAGCTCGAGGTGCTGGACGCGGCGGGCACCACGCGGTGCGCGGTGACCAAGCCTGGTTTCTTTCGCGGCCAGTCCATCGCCTGCCGCTTCGACTCCACCGGCCCGGACAGCTATCGGCTGCGCCTCACGACCAAGGGCTACGCCTACCTCGATCGCAGCGGCATCGTCCCGCTGGGCGACCACGGCGTCGCCGTCGCCACCAGCTGGAGCCTGTCCGCCTCCAACAGCAACCACCTGCCCATGGTCGAGAACCTGGCCGGGCTGCAGATCCCGGGCTCGGGCGACGACGCCAGCCCGCAGCACTACAACCGGCTGGAGGTGAAGAACGGCCGTATCGAGGCGGCGCACGAGAACCAGGAATCGTACGGTGTCTACACCTCCGGCACGACCCGGGTCACGCTGCACGACCTGACGATCGTCGCCGAGGGCCTGAAGTCGCACACCGTGAGCGCCGGCGGCGAGATCCATCACAGCACCCTCATCGCGCACATGCCATGGTACTTCGCCCGGGAGAACAGCGACGAGGAGAACGTCATCCTGCGCGGCGGGGAGTTCCACGACAACGTCGCCATCGGCGGGCAGGGCGTGATCCGCCTGGGGGGACCGGGACCAAGGTCTACAACAACTACCTGCGCAACAACGCCCAGGCCACCAACCACTATGCCATCATCCACAGCGGCGCCGTGTCCCCCGAGATCCACCACAACATCTTCCACCCCATCGAGGGCAGCGGCATCCTGACCTATGTCGGCCACGGCTATCGGATCCACGACAACGTGTTCTACGTCGAGACCGCCCCGTGCAACGTGGAGTACATCGACGAGGACTATTCAACCAACGGGATCCGGATGAACGACTACGGGGCCAAGACGAACTACGACAACCAGGTCCACGACAACGTGTTCAAGATCACCGGCAGCTACAGCAAGACCCAGTGGCCCAACTGCATGCCCATCACCACCGGCATCTTCTACTCCGCCTCGGGGCCGGACAACCGGGTGTACGACAACACGTTCCGCATCACGCGCACCAGCGGCTCGGAGAAGGCGCCCTGCTTCGGGCTGTACGTGGGCGGCGCCGAGAACAACCCGCCGACCAACCCGCTGTTCACGGGCAACGTGTTCGTGACCAACGACAAGGCGGCCTGGCTCGCCTCGCCCTACGGCGAGGCCAAGGGCATGTGGCTGCAGGGCAACCACTTCGTGCGGCAGCCCAACACGTTCTACAGCCCCACCGCTCCCACGGCCGCGCTGCGCCTGGGGTACTACAAGGGTGTGGCCACCGGGACCGTGCTGCGCAACAACCACTTCGGCGGCGGCTTCGACGCCGACGTCTACAGCTTCACCGCCTCCAGCACCTCCGCGTCCTACGACATCACGAAGAGCTGGCACCTCACCGTCCGCGTGCTGGACGCGGCGGGCAAGCCGGCCAGCGGGGCGACGGTGCAGGCCAGCTCGACGGGCGGCAAGACCACCAGCGCCACCACGAACGGAAGCGGCCTGGCGCAGCTCGTGCTGGTGGAGTACGTCGAGAGCGGCAACCTCACGGCCAGTGCGACCCATGCCCGCACCCTCTCCAGCCCCTACGCCGTCTCGGTGCAACACCAGGGCAGCACCAAGTCCGCCGGCACGATCACCATGGATCGCGAGCGGTTCCTCACCGTCAGCTTCGGGTCGACGGCCGGCGTGACCTGTCAGGACGGCGTGATCGAGGGCAGCGAGGAGTGTGACACGTCAAACCTCGGCCCGGGCAGCTGCGCCGGCCTGGGCTTCGACGGCGGCAAGCTGGCCTGCAGCGCCGCGTGCAAGCTCGTCACGACCGGGTGTTTCCACGATCCCGTGGTGAGCTTCAGCGCCGCTGCCCCGGGCGGTACGGTGACGTTCGACGTCGCCGTCTCGGATCCCGACGCCACGGCCGTCTCCTGCGTCGTGGCCTATGGTGATGGCGACCAGATCGCCCTCGCCGGTGCGCCACCCTACCCGCTCAAGAAGCAGCTGACCCACGGCTACAGCGGCGCTCGCACGTATTTCGCCCACGTGAGCTGCACCAACGCCCGGGGCGGTCAGAGCTCCCGATCGCTGACCATCGAGGTCAGCTCCAGCGGCGTCGTGCCGGGCGACGCCGGGCACCAGCCGGCGCTGGATGGCGGCACCACCTGGCCCGACGGCAGCAGCATCGGCACCGAGGGCGGAGCCGCCGGCACGGACGCGGGCGTGCAGGACGCGTCGTCGGCCACCCCGCCGAACGCGGCCGGGACGAACACGCTCCAGGGACAGGGCTGCAGCCACGGGCCGGGATCCGCCGGCGGGTGCGGCGTGCTGGCACT
>Ga0210044_10004959_pt1 | contig 18253 bp, 19 predicted proteins | sample CryGey13umfilter_2_FD_183959 | JGI IMG/M metagenome (GOLD analysis project Ga0210044, IMG submission 183959) | Groundwater microbial communities from aquifer in Utah, USA - Crystal Geyser 4/9/14 3 um filter (SPAdes) (version 2) | ecosystem: Environmental > Aquatic > Deep subsurface >... | reverse complement strand
ATTTACTTTTCATGCTGGTGCTGTATTACCAATAGATAGTAAAGGAGAAGTTGCTTCCTTATCACCTAATATATTAGTACAATTACAACAAGACTTTTTACAAGTCAATTTTGGAATGTATTTCTCCAAAGGACCAATTATTGGTGGTTTATGGTATAGAGTAGGTAGTAATTCAGATTCATTTATAGCATTATTGGGATTTCAGGCAGGGATATTAAAATTTGGCTATAGCTATGATATTACCATCTCTAAACTCTCGAATAAAACAGCTGGTTCTCACGAATTTTCAACTGGATTACAATTTGATTGTAAACCTAGAAAAAGAAGGTTTAGAACAATAAGTTGCCCATCTTTTTAGTTTATTATATTTGCATTATCAAACTCAATACTTATGAAAGTACAAGGAAAAGGAATAAAATATTTGATTTTAATGCTCGTAGCAATTCCAATGCTATTTACGGCATGTAAAAAAGAACAATCAAGTGCTACAGGATGGAATTTTAACGATCCAAAAAATGGAGGATTCCAGAAAATACCTTATTTAGAACAAGAAACTGGACCAGGTTTAGTTTTAATTGAAGGAGGTAGATTTACTATGGGTAGAGTTGAGCAAGAAGTACATTATGATTGGAATAATATACCAAGAACAGTAACTGTTTCTTCATTTTATATGGATGAAACTGAAGTTACTAATTTTATGTATTTAGAATACCTTTATTGGTTAGATAGGGTTTATAGTGCTGATTATCCAGAAGTGTATAAAAAAGCTCTACCAGACACATTAGTATGGAGAAGCAAATTAGCCTACAATGAACCATATGTTGAATTCTATTTAAGACATCCAGCTTATAGGGATTACCCAGTTGTTGGAGTAAACTGGCTTCAAGCAAACGATTATTGTGCATGGAGAACAGATAGAGTGAATGAAATCATTTTAATTAGAGAAGGTTTGTTTGAACACTATCCTAATCAAATAAATGAGGATAATTTTAATACTGATGCTTACATTGTAGGTCAATACGAAAGCGGAAAAAGAGTGGACGGTATTCCTGATTTAAACCCAAATAAAGAATATAGAAATGTTACCATGGAAGACGGTATATTATTACCAGAATATAGGCTACCTACAGAAGCAGAATGGGAATATGCTGCTTATGGATTAATTGGTAATACTATAGATGAATTAATTCCAGATAGAAAACTTTACCCATGGAATGGTCATGCCATTAGAAATTCTAATGATAAATACATCGGTCAAATTTTAGCCAACTTTAAAAGAGGTAGAGGTGATAATATGGGTGTAGCTGGAAAACTAAATGATAATGCTGATATTACTGCACCTGTTTATTCTTATTGGCCAAATGATTATGGTTTATACAACATGGCTGGAAATGTAAGTGAATGGGTAATGGATGTTTACAGACCTTTAACTGGAGAGGATGCTGATGATTTTAGACCATTTAGAGGAAATGTTTATAAAACCAAAGCTCTTGATGAAGATGGTGCAATAATGGAAAAAGACAGTTTAGGACATATTATTCGAAGAGATGTAGATCCTTTAAAAGATAATTTACAAGATCGTAGAAATTACAAACAAGCAGATAACATTAATTACATGGATGGTCATTGGGAATCTAACATTTACTATGGCGACATGACTGAAAACCCTAAATTAGGTGAAGAAGATCCTTTGAAATCGATGTATGAATTTGGTAAATCTTCGTTGATTAATGATAAAGCTAGAGTATATAAAGGAGCTTCATGGAAAGATAGAGCATATTGGGCTGTTCCTGGTACTAGAAGGTATTTAACAGAAGATCAATCAACTCCTTATATAGGATTTAGATGTGCCATGACAAGAGTAGGAAGTCCTATCGGAATGGGATATTAACAAAAAATAAATAAAAACTTTTTTAAAACCTTCAACTTATAAGTTGAAGGTTTTTTTATGTTTACCACATGAAAATTGAAAAACTATATAAAATCTATCAATCTTTCCCCTTTATTGTTACAGATACTCGTGAAATTAAAAAAGATTGTATTTTCTTTTCATTAAAGGGAGAAAAATTTAACGGAAATAAATTTGCAAAAGATGCAATTGAAAAAGGTGCAAAGTATGCTGTTATTGATGAAAAGGAATATCAAATTTCTAAAAACTACATTTTAGTTGTTGATGTTTTAGATACATTACAACAATTAGCCAACTATCATAGAAAGCAATTTAACATTCCAATAATTGGAATTACAGGAACAAATGGAAAAACAACAACTAAAGAATTGATAAATGCAGTATTAAGCAAAAGTTATAAAACTTCAGCAACTACTGGAAACCTTAATAATCATATCGGAGTTCCATTAACACTACTTTCAATACCTAACGATTGTGAAATTGCTATTATAGAAATGGGTGCTTCTCATGTAGGAGAGATAGATTTTTTATGTCGAATTGCTGAACCCAACTTTGGGATTATCACTAACATAGGAACTGCTCATATAGAAGGATTTGGAAGTACTGAAGGAGTAGAAAGAACAAAAAATGAACTTTATCAATTTATTAAAGCTACTAAAGGAACTGTTTTTGTAAATAATGACGATGAAAAACTAATCAAGCTTTCTGCTAATATTGATAAATATACTTATGGTACTTCAAAAAGTAATTGTAATGCTAAATTAATTTCATCCACTCCGACTGTCCAATTTGAATGGAATAAAGAAATAATAATTTCCAATTTATATGGACGTTATAATTTTAATAACATGATGGCAGCGATTTGTATTGGTAATTATTTTAAGATTCCTTCCAACAAAATTAAAGAAGCAATAGAAAGTTATCAACCTACCAACAATCGTTCTCAACTTATTAAAATTGATAGTAATACTATCTTTTTAGATGCCTACAACGCTAATCCAACTAGCATGAATGCGGCAATAGATACTTTTGCTGAAAACAACTCCAAAAATAAACTCATGCTTTTAGGCGATATGTTGGAGTTAGGAACTATTAGTCAACTTGAACATCAAAAAATTATTGATAAAGTTCAAACTTTAAAAATTAACGCATTGTTTGTCGGAAAAGAATTTAATGCTGTTCCAAAAAAATATAGTTTTACGTACCTACAAAATTATAATGAAGCAATAACTTGGTTGAAAATTGCAAAATTAGTTGATTTTCAAATCTTAATAAAAGGGTCGAGAGGAATGCAATTAGAAAAAGTGGTGGCATATTTACTGAAGTAAGCAACTTAACTTTTATTTTTTCGTTCAAGAAAATCAATTTAATCCGAATCCATGATAAAAAACCTCATAATAACAATTGTTTCTGTTTTTTGGATTAACAAGAATTTAATGTCACAAAATTTTTGGAACAGTAATTCTAACATTAATTATCAAGAATTAATTCAATATATAGCACAAGAACCTGATGATTTTGCAATAATTGAATGGTTTAATTATGGTATTCTTAGAGATAGTTTGAATACTTCTTTCAGTAGTGTGATTAATGAAATGTATTTATTTCCAGATTCTGCTAAATACCAAATTATGGATTCAAATATGAATATTAATTATAAAGATGTTTATGTTCATCATGCTGGTAATGTACTAGATATGAAATCTACTAATGTATTCTCTATCGTTCCTCAATACTCTAATCTTTCTTGGTGTCCATCTTATATTGTTGATTCTTTAGCTGTTATGTATAAATACAATAGGCTATATAGTGATATCAACGTGGTAGATACGTTAATTGTTTATGTCTATAATGAAAGTGCTAATCTTGATTTAGGTGAAAATTTTATTACAGGAGCACAGGCTCTTAATTATAACACAGACACGCTTAGATTTCTGATGCAATGGTATAACCAAACTAATAATACACCAACTACAATTATGGTAACACCAAACATTTTTAAAATCCCATTAACCATAAATGATACATCCATTTCGGTTTATAAAATCAAATCTTTTTTTATAAATAATTTTATAGTAAATCAAAGTGTTAATTCTCCTGATGGACTTGTTGGCACAACATTTACTTTTAAACCAGGGCATCCATATAATGCAGGTGACACCTTAAATTTAAATAGAAACTATTTCATTCTTGGATCACTTGAAGAAAATGGTGATTCTACCTATCCAACATATCGAGATAATGCATTTCATTGTTCAAGTATGGATTCTATTGAATGGAATATTTCGAGTATCATACCAACTATAGCAAGATATTCTTCTTCTGCATCAATTTTTACACCTTCTTATGCTTTTAATCAGGCTTTTAAGTATGAACATCATATGATTTTTTACCATGTTGTTAATATACAAGGTAGTGTTGAAGAAGAATTATCAAATAACCTTTTCAAAGTTTACCCAAATCCTTGTAAGGATATTCTAAAAATTGATGTAGAAGAAGAAATTGAATCTATATCAATATACAGAATTGATGGAAGTTTAGTTAAAACCATAAATAAATATACCAATAATGATGATATAGATGTAAAGCACTTAAAAAGTAGTATTTATTTACTGAGAATAATAAACAAAAATAAAGTAGTTTATGAGCAGTTTATTAAGAATTAGCCTTTCAATAATTCTCTAGAAATCACAATTTTTTGTACTTCACTAGTTCCTTCATAAATTTGAGTAATTTTTGCATCACGCATTAATCGTTCTACATGGTATTCTTTTACAAAACCGTACCCACCATGTACTTGAACTGCTTCAGTGGTAACCCACATAGCTGTTTTTGAAGCAAATAATTTAGCCATTGCACCTGCTTTATCAAAATTTAAGTGTTGGTCTTTTAACCAAGCAGCTTTAAGACATAACATCCGAGCAGCTTCTATTTCTGTAGCCATGTCTGCTAATTTAAAAGCAATGGCTTGATGATTACAAATAGGTTTTCCAAAGGCTTCTCTTTCTTTAGCGTATGCTAACGCTAATTCATAAGCTCCTGATGCAATACCTAAAGCTTGAGAAGCAATTCCTATTCTACCACCAGAAAGGACAGTCATTGCAAATGTAAAACCAAAACCATCCTCCCCTATTCTATTTTCTTTAGGAACTTTCACATCATTAAATAATAGAGTATGTGTATCTGAAGCCCTAATTCCCATTTTATTTTCTTTTGCTCCCACCACAAAACCTTCCCAATTTTTATCTACAATAAAAGCATTAATTCCTTTATGTTTTTTTTCTGGATTAGTTTGAGCAATAACGATACAATAAGAAGAAGAACCACCATTGGTAATCCAGTTTTTAGTGCCATTTAATAAGTAATAGTCTCCTTTATCAATTGCTGTAGTTCTTTGCATGGTAGCATCAGAACCTGCTTCTGGCTCAGATAAGCAGAAAGCACCAATTTTTTCACCTTTAGCACAAGGAACTAAATATTTTTGTTTTTGTTCTTCTGTTCCAAATTTTTCTAATCCCCAACAAAAAAGTGAATTGTTTACGGACATCACCACAGAACAAGAAGCATCTACTTTAGAAATTTCTTCCATTGCCAATACATAAGAGATAGTATCCATACCACCTCCACCATATTTCGGATCAACCATCATACCTAAAAACCCCAATTCTCCCAACTGCTTTATTTCTTCTTTTGGAAATTTTTGGTGTTCATCTCTTTCTATTACGCCAGATTTTAACACATTTTGAGCAAAATCTCTTGCGGCATCTCTAACTGCTATATGTTCTTCGGTTAGTTCTATATTCATCTTATTTCTCTTATTTATTTATTAATTCTGTAACATGAAAGTCGCATTTAGTATTTCCCTTTAAAAAGAAAGATAGTATTCAGCTCGTTTCATTGTTTTATATTTATTTTTGAAGAAAACAAAAGTAGTTGTTTAATTCAGAATTTCAAATAAATGAACACATATAATGTAATAGGAATTATGTCTGGAACTTCCTTAGACGGTTTAGATATTTGTTATTGTAATTTCCAACTATTAAAAAATAAAAAATGGAACTTTAATATTCTTTTAGCATCAACCATAAAATATACTTCAGGATTGAAAAATAAATTAGCTCAAGCAAAAAAACTGAATGGGTTAGATTTAATGTTATTACATAATGAATTAGGTAATTTTATTGGTAATTCTATTAATGATTTCGTTTCAAAAAATAAGATGAATAAAAAAGAAATTAATTGTATTTCTTCTCATGGACATACCATTTTTCATCAACCAGAAATTAATTTAACCACTCAAATTGGTAACGGAGCTAACATTTCGACTATCACTCAGTTACAAGTTATATGCGATTTCAGAGCAGTTGATGTTGCTTTAAAAGGACAAGGAGCTCCTTTAGTACCTATTGGAGATGAAGTATTATTTTCAGAATATGATTACTGTATTAATTTAGGTGGCATTGCGAACATCTCATATCAATTAAATAAAGAACGAATTGCTTTTGATATTTGTCCTGTAAATATTGTTTTAAATAAATTGGCTCAAAAATTAGGTAGTGATTTTGATGATAAAGGACAACTTGCAAAAACTGGAAATATTAATCAGAAATTATTAAAAAAATTAAATTCGTTAAATTATTATAAAATTGCTCCTCCAAAATCATTAGGAATTGAATGGATAGAAAAGAATATTTTTCCAATTATTGAGGCAAGTAATATTTCGATTGAAGATCAGTTAAGAACTTTTGTTGAGCACATCGCCCTACAAATTTTAAAAATCATCACAGCCACGAATAAGAATGTTTTATTTACAGGAGGAGGAACATACAACACATTTTTAATGGATTGTATTTCTAATCTTTCAACTGCTAAAATAATTATACCATCAAAAGAAATTATTGAATTTAAAGAAGCCCTTATTTTCGCATTTTTAGGTGTTTTAAGGTTAAGACAAGAATTTAATTGCCTAAAATCGGTTACAGGAGCAGAAAAAAATAGCATTGGTGGTTGTATTTATCAGCCATTTTTATAATTAAATAAATTGAGTTATATTTGACATTTATTCATCGAAAAAAATAATTAATGGAAGAAGAAAAACAAGCTTGGGGTTCGAGAGTAGGACTAATACTAGCAATGGCTGGTAATGCTGTTGGATTAGGCAACTTCTTGCGTTTTCCAGTTCAAGCAATTCAAAATGGTGGTGGAGCTTTTATCATTCCTTATTTAATATGTTTTTTGTTAATGGGACTTCCTTTGTTATTTGTTGAATGGTCAAGTGGACGATTTGGAGGTAATTTCGGACATCATTCTACTCCATTTATACTTGATTCTATGGACAAAAAGAAGTTTTGGAAATATATTGGTGTTTTTGGAATATTTACCAATGTTGCTGTTGCATCTTACTATTGTTACTTAGAATCTTGGACACTTTCTTGGGTTTGGCATTCTATTTCAGGTTCTTTTGTAGGTCAAAGTCAAGAACAAGTTGCTAATTTTTTTGGAAATTATGTATCATTAACTACGATTGAGCCTATTATTTTTTGGATTATTTGTTTAACTCTCAACACATGGATTTTATCAAAAGGATTAAGTGGTGGTGTTGAGAAAGTTGCAAAAATTGGAATGCCATTATTACTAATATTTGGAGCTTTTTTAGCGTACAAAGCAATTACATTACATACAGGAGAATCTGGAGCAATTAATGATGGTACCGCTGGTTTAAACTTCTTATGGACTCCTGATTTTTCTTCAATTTGGTCGGCAAAAGTATGGCTAGCAGCAGCAGGGCAAGTGTTTTTCACTTTATCTTTAGGAATGGGTTCTATCCATTGTTATGCTTCTTACATTAAGAAAAAAGATGATATAGCATTAAATGCTATGAGTGCTGGTTGGATGAATGAATTTGTAGAAATTGTACTTGGTTCTGCCATTTTAATTCCAATTGCTGTTGGTTATTTAGGCGTTGATAAAGTAATGGAAATGACCAAAAGTGGAGGTTTAGGTCTAGGGTTTCAAACGCTGCCCTATCTATTTCAACAATGGGGTGGAGCATTAGCCATAGCTGCAGGCGTTGCCTGGTTCGGTTTGCTATTTTTTGCTGGAGTAACATCCTCATTAGCAATGGGAACTCCTGTAATGGGATTTTTGCAAGATGAATTTGGTTGGAAACGTGGTAATTCAGCATTAGCCTTTGGTTGTATTGTGTTTTTATTAGGATTACCTACTGTATTATTTTTTAATTATGGAGTTTTTGATGAGTACGATTATTGGGCTGGAACTGTTTCACTAGTCGTATTCGCCTTGTTTGAAATCATTTTATTCTCTTGGGTTTTTGGCATCGATAAAGGTTGGAAAGAAATTATGGACGGAGCTGATATAAAAGTCCCAAACATTTTTAAATTCATTATTAAATACATAACTCCTATTTTTCTGCTAGGAGTATTTATAGGTAGTTTACCTGGAATTTGGAATCAAATCACTAATGTTGCTTTATATCAAGAAATAGCTGAGACCACAGATACTTTTACTATAGAACAACTTAAAACAAAAATGCTATATGTAAACATTTCGCGTATAGGCTTGTTGTTGTTATGGTTAGCTATTGCCTATTTAGTTTATATTGCCTATAAAAAACGTATTAAAGAAGGGAGGTTTACATCATGAACACATCTGCATTAATAATGATGTTAGTCACAGAAGTAATTGTGACTTTCATTACAGCTTACTTTTTTTATAAAGTATTAACAACACCACCAAAACCTGAGCCTGATTCTTTCACGGAGAATGATGAGGAGATTAGAAATTAGAAATTTACGATTGGAGATTTACGATTTTAGATTTGAAGACTGTGATTGTGGATTGAATACTAAGATTTACAACTAATGTCTAATATCCAGTACCCAAAAATTAACTAGTAACAAAAAAAATTAGAGATAGGAAAAATGAATTACAAAGACTACTTTTCTTTTACTCGAGGAGAAAAAAGAGGAGTTGTTTTTTTCCTCTCGATAATCATTATTCTTATTGTTTTCATCCAGTTTATTGGTTATTTTAAAAAAAATCAACAAACAGATTTTTCTCAATTCGAAAATGAAATTAATGAATTTGAAAAATCAATAAAATCCGATTCCATTCATCCTTATAATGATACTTTAAAAATTGAATTATTTGAATTTAATCCCAATACTATTATTGATGAGGAATGGGAAAAATTAGGTTTTGTAGCTTGGCAAATTAAGACCATCAATAATTACAAAGCAAAAGGTGGCGGTTGGAAAACCAAAGAAGATGTTAAAAAAATATATGGTTTAGAAGAAAGTCATTATGAACAGTTAAAACCTTTTATTCTATTGCCCGATGAAAAGGAAAATATATTTAACAACACTTCTAAAAAAGAAGCAACCAAAGTGAGTTACTTTAACTTTGACCCAAATACTATTTCAAAAGAACAATGGGGCAACTTAGGGTTTAAAGACTGGCAAATTAAAGTTATTTTTAATTATAAAGAAAAAGGTGGAAAATGGAAAACCAAAGCAGATGTGAAAAAAATTTATGGTTTGGCTGAAGCTGATTATCTAAAATTAGAACCCTTTATATTATTGCCAGATGCAATTTCACCATCAGAAAAAGTAACATCGAAAAAAGCCTATACTACAAAAGTTAACATCAATACCGCTACTGCCAATGAGTTAACCAACTTAAAAGGTATCTTTTCTGAAAAATATGCTGAAATCATTATAAAATATAGAACTGAATTAGGAGGATTTGTAAGAAAAGAGCAACTCAAAGAAGTATGGAATTTAAAAGAAGAAACCTACAACGAATTTATCAATCAAGTTGAACTGGGTAATAATTTGCCTAAACAACTAAACATCAACAAAGCATCAGCTGAAGAATTAAAAGTTCATCCCTACATCAATTGGAACATTGCCAATGCAATTGTAAAATACAGAAAATCAAATGGTAATTTTAAAAAAGTAGAAGACATTAAAAAAATTCAAATTATTGATGCTGAAACTTTTTTGAAAATCGCACCCTATTTAACAATTAACTAAAAAACAAATCAACTCCCTCCCTTTGGGAGGGTTGGGGTGGGATTTGTTTTTTAGTTATTTGAGATTTGTTATTTGAGATTTTGGATTTATTATCTTAAAATTGTAAACTATTAAAATAAACAAGAATGATTAGTACAAAATTAGCAAAAGTAATTCGTGATGTTCCTGATTTTCCTAGTCCTGGAATACTATTTAAAGACATAACTCCTATATTTTTGGATGCTAAATTATGTACAGAAATAGTGAACGAATTGGCAAAAAAAGTTGAAAAATTAAATTTAGATGCTATTGTTGGCATTGAAAGTAGAGGATTTTTCTTCGGAATCATGTTGGCAAACAAATTAAATCTTCCTTTTATTCCGATACGAAAAAAGGGAAAATTACCTTATAAAACAGTTTCCTACAGTTACGACCTCGAATATGGGTCAGCCGAAATTGAAATGCACCAAGAAGTAATTCAAAAAAACTGGAATGTATTGATTCACGATGATTTATTAGCTACTGGAGGAACAGCAGCAGCAGCAGCGGAATTAATTTTGAAACAAGATGCAACTGTAGCAGGATTTTCTTTTGTTGTAGAGTTAACATTTTTAGATGGCGTTAAAAAGCTTTCAAAATATTCTAAAAACATGGCTAATTTAGTAGCCTTTTAAAAGCACAAATTATGGATTTCGGAAAAACAGAAAATCAGCAAATGATTGCTGCAATGATTAAAGATTTTGGAGAAAAAAATATTCGTCCAAAAATGATGGAATGGGACGAATCTCAAAAATTTCCTGTAGAAGTATTTAAAAAATTAGGTGAATTAGGGTTGATGGGTTGTGTTGTTCCTACCGAATATGGTGGCTCAGGAATGTCGTACAATGAATATGTAACCGTTGTTTCTGAACTATCAAAAATTTGTGGTTCGATTGGGTTATCAGTTGCTGCACATAACTCCTTATGCACCAACCATATTTATCTATTTGGTAACGAAGAACAAAAGAAAAAGTGGTTACCAAAATTAACTTCTGCAGAATGGATAGGTGCTTGGGGATTAACGGAACATAATACAGGCTCTGATGCAGGAGGAATGAACACCACCGCAAAACAAGATGGAGATTACTGGGTATTAAATGGAGCAAAAAACTTTATTACTCATGCAATAACTGGAAGCATTGCCGTTGTAATTGCTAGAACAGGAGAAAAAGGTGATTCTCATGGAATGACTGCTTTTGCTATCGAAAAAGGTACAGCAGGTTTTTCGTCTGGAAGAAAAGAAAACAAATTAGGAATGCGTGCCTCAGAAACCGCTGAACTCATTTTTGATAATTGCAGAGTTCATAAAGACAATATGCTTGGCAATGTAGGGGATGGTTTTATTCAAGCCATGCAAATTTTAGATGGAGGTAGAATCTCCATTGCTTCATTAGGCTTAGGTATTGCAAAAGGTGCCTTAACCGCAGCAACAAAATATGCCAAAGAACGAGAACAATTTAATAGACCTATTGCTAGTTTTCAAGCAATCGCTTTTAAATTAGCAGAAATGGCTACAGAAATAGAAGCCGCAGAGCTATTAATTTTTGAAGCTGCTGATTTAAAAGATAGACATAAAGATGTTTCTAAAGTCTCTGCGATGGCGAAGTATTATTCCTCTGAAGTAGCTGTTAGAACAGCGACAGAAGCTGTTCAAATTTTTGGAGGATATGGTTATACCAAAGATTATCCTGCAGAAAAATATTATAGAGATGCTAAACTGTGTACCATTGGAGAAGGAACCTCCGAAATTCAAAAATTAGTTATCTCAAGAGAAATTTTAAAGTAATTTGCTGAATTATAAAATAATTTTCTAAATTTGCAGCCCTTAAAATAACTTAAAAAGTAAACAAATGATTATAATTCCTATTAAAGAAGGAGAAAACATTGAAAGAGCTCTTAAACGTTACAAAAAAAAATACGAGAGAACTGGAGCACTTAAAGAATTAAGAAACAGAAAACAATTTGACAAACCTTCTGTTATTAATAGACAAGGAAAGTTAAAAGCTATCTATATTGAAAAATTAAGAAAGGCTGAAGAATAAACCCTTCCTAATTTTTTACATCTCATTTTTAGTAGTTTATTTTTATAACTTTATCATTACAATTTCGTTATAAAAATAAACTACTTTTTTATGCAACATACTTCAAATTTTTGCGATTTCTTAACCCATCAAAAGCGATATTCTGCAAACACCATTACTGCTTACAAAAATGATTTGGAGCAATTTCAGTTCTTTTTAGCACATCAATATCAAATCGGAAAAACCAATGATGTTACTTCATCAATTATTCGTTCGTGGATAGTACAATTAATCGAAGAAGAAATATCGCCAAGAAGCATTACAAGAAAAATATCCACATTAAAATCATTTTATAAGTACTTGCTAAAAACTAAAGTAGTTACAACTAATCCGTTGCTTAAAGTTATTTCACCAAAAACAGCTACCAGATTGCCTGTATATGTTACTGAAAAAGAAATGAGCACTTTATTTGATAAAACTGAATTTGATAACGATTTTGAAGGATGTAGAAATCAACTTATGTTAGAATTATTTTATGCTACAGGAATAAGGTTGAGTGAATTAATTGGTATTCATAACAGTTCTATTGATTTTAATAATAACACCCTAAAAGTTTTAGGGAAAAGAAATAAAGAACGAATCATCCCAGTAGGCAACCAACTTAAAAAATTAGTACTCAATTATATCAAACTCCGCGAATACAATAGATTTAAAAGCGACTTTTTTTTTCTGACCAAAAAAGGAGAAAAAATGTATCCAAAACTTGTATATCGAATAGTAAATCACTACCTTAGTACGGTGACAACATTAAGCAAAAAAAGTCCACACATTCTTAGACATACCTTTGCAACTCATATGTTAAACAATGGAGCGGAATTAAATTCAATAAAAGAAATACTCGGGCATGCTAATCTATCAGCTACTCAAGTTTACACTCATAATACGATAGAAAAATTAAAAAATATTCATAAACAAGCCCATCCAAAGGGTTAAAAAAAGATGAAGCGATGAAAGTAAATTTAAAAATTAGTTCAGTACATTTTGATGCAGATAAAAAATTGATTGAATTTATCCATGAAAAAATAGATAAATTAGCCAACTGTTATGACAAAATAATTGATGGTGAAGTAATCCTAAAAATAGAAAATTCACATCCTACAGACAATAAAGTTGCCGAAATTAAACTATTGATACCTGGAAACGATATGTTTGCGAAGAAGCAATGCAAAACATTTGAAGAAGCGACTGATATTGCAGTAGATGCACTAAGAAAGCAATTGAAAAAACACAAAGAAAAATTAAAAAAAGCTTAATTCTAAAAAAATAAATACTAATTGTTTGATTAGTATAAAATCTTTTATACATTTGCAGACCTTTTTACGGAAAGGTCTGTTTTTTTATGCATTTTTCCTAAAAAAACAAAATAAGCCGATGTAGCTCAGTTGGCTAGAGCAGCTGATTTGTAATCAGCAGGTCGTGGGTTCGAGTCCCTCGATCGGCTCAGTTCTTTAAATTATTGAAATACGTTGGGGGAATACTCAAGCGGTCAACGAGGACAGACTGTAAATCTGTTGGCTACGCCTTCGTAGGTTCGAATCCTGCTTCCCCCACTCAAGAAATTAGGAGTTCATCTTCTTAATATATGAAAGTTTTAAAAGCGGGAGTAGCTCAGTTGATAGAGCGTCAGCCTTCCAAGCTGAGGGTCGCGGGTTTGAGCCCCGTCTCCCGCTCTTTTTACGGTATATATCGGTAAAAGCCGATGTAGCTCAGAGGTAGAGCACTTCCTTGGTAAGGAAGAGGTCATGGGTTCAAGTCCCATCATTGGCTCTATATTTTGATGCTTTAATAATAATTAAAGAATAAATTAAATATAAATAATAAGTAATAAAATAAATTGAAATCATGGCTAAAGAAAATTTTGACCGTTCCAAACCACATTTAAACATAGGAACTATAGGTCACGTTGACCACGGTAAAACAACGTTAACAGCTGCAATTACAACTGTGTTAGCAAAAAAAGGTCTTTCAGAAGTAAGAGACTTTGCTTCTATTGATAACGCACCCGAAGAAAAGGAAAGAGGTATTACAATTAATACTTCTCACGTAGAATATTCTACAGCAAATAGACACTATGCACACGTAGATTGTCCAGGTCACGCAGATTACGTAAAAAACATGGTAACAGGTGCTGCTCAAATGGATGGAGCTATTTTAGTGGTTGCCGCAACTGATGGTCCAATGCCTCAAACAAGAGAACACATCTTATTAGGAAGACAAGTTGGTATTCCTCGAATGGTTGTTTTCATGAATAAAGTGGATATGGTTGATGATCCAGAGTTATTAGAGTTAGTTGAAATGGAAATAAGAGAATTGTTATCATTTTACGAATACGATGGTGACAATGTTCCAATCATACAAGGATCTGCTTTAGGAGCTTTAAATGGAGAAGAAAAATGGGAAGCAGGCATAATGGAATTAATGGATGCTGTTGATTCTTATATTGAAATGCCTCCAAGAGATATCGATAAACCTTTCTTAATGCCAGTTGAAGATGTGTTTTCAATTACAGGTAGAGGAACTGTTGCAACTGGAAGAATTGAAACTGGAATTGCAAATACAGGTGATGAAGTAGAAATTTTAGGAATGGGAGATGAACATTTAAAATCAGTAATTACTGGAGTTGAAATGTTTAGAAAAATATTAAATAGAGGTGAAGCTGGAGATAATGTTGGTATCTTACTAAGAGGTATAGAAAAAAGTGACATTAGAAGAGGTATGGTAATTGCAAAACCAGGCTCTATAACTCCTCATGCTGAATTCAAAGCCGAAGTTTATGTATTGAAAAAAGAAGAAGGTGGTCGTCACACTCCATTTCACAATAAATATAGACCTCAATTTTATATTAGAACAACAGATGTAACTGGAGAAATTTACTTAGAAGCAGGTAGAGAAATGGTTATGCCTGGAGATAATGTAACAGTTACTGTAAAATTAATCGTTCCTGTTGCAATAAATAAAGGATTAAGATTTGCAATTAGAGAAGGTGGAAGAACAGTGGGAGCAGGTCAAATTACCGAGATTATAAAATAAGATAATAACTCTTAAGTTGAAAGTTGAAAAAGGTGTTCGCTAAGATAGATCCTTTTTCAGCTTACAATTTACGGGTGTAGCTCAGTTGGTAGAGCACTGGTCTCCAAAACCAGGTGTCGGGAGTTCGAATCTCTCCACCCGTGCAAAAATAGCATGAGTTGAGAAGTTCATCTTAAGTTAATACTAGAGAAACTTGCTTCTACCCGTGCAGAGAAAATAAAGTTATGGCAAAAATTGGAACATACATACAAGAATCGGCTGATGAGCTATTTAATAAGGTATCATGGCCTACTTGGGCAGAACTACAAAATAGTGCTGTAGTAGTAATGGTAGCTTCTGTAATTTTTGCAGTTATCATCTTTATAATGGATCGTTCGTTTAGCGAATTAATGACATTTGTTTATGGTTTATTTGATTAGAGAATTATGACTGAAAAAACAAAAAAGTGGTACGTTGTTAGAGCGATAAGTGGTAAAGAAAATAAAATTAAGAAGTACATCGAAGATGAAATTCTAAGAGCTGGATTAAAAGATTTTGTTACTCAAATATTAATTCCAACAGAAAAAGTTTACCAAATACGGAATGGGAAAAAAATTAGTAAAGAAAAAAGTTTTTTTCCTGGTTACATTTTAATAGAAGCAGATTTATCAGGAGAAGTTCCTCATATAATTAGAGGAGTGAATGGTGTAATTGGATTTTTGGGTGCTGAAAAAAGAGGGAATCCTCTTCCATTAAGAATGGCTGAAGTAAATAGAATATTAGGTAAAGTTGATGAGTTAGCAGAGAGTGAAGAAGAAATGAACGTACCTTATGTTGTTGGTGAAAACATCAAAGTTATCGATGGTCCATTTAATGGATTTACTGGTGCCATAGAAAAAATTAATGAAGAAAAAAGAAAACTTGAAGTAATGGTTAAAATTTTCGGAAGAAAACAACCACTAGAACTAAGTTTTCTACAAGTAGAGAAAGAAAGTTAAATAAATAAGTAATTACCAGTATAATTTCAGCATTATAATGCTTCCGGTTGAAAGAGTACGCAATTAAATAATAATTAAGATGGCTAAAGAGATAAGCGGATTAATTAAATTACAGATTAAAGGCGGTGCAGCAAATCCATCACCACCAGTAGGACCTGCTTTAGGTGCTAAAGGTGTTAACATCATGGAATTCTGTAAACAATTTAACGGTAGAACTCAAGACAAACCAGGTAAAGTATTACCAGTTGTTATCACAGTTTATGCCGATAAATCATTTGATTTCGTAATTAAAACTCCACCTGCAGCTGTGCAACTATTAGAAGCTGCTAAAATAAAATCTGGTTCTAAAGAATCAAATAGAATTAAAGTAGCTTCCATTACTTGGGATCAAGTAAAAACAATTGCAGAGGACAAAATGCCCGATTTAAATTGTTTTCAAATTGAATCTGCAATGAAAATGGTTGCTGGTACAGCAAGGAGTATGGGAATAAACGTTAAAGGTAAATTCCCTGCATAAATTAATAATTTAAATAAATTGATTAACAATGGCTAGGTTAACTAAAAATATGAAAGATTCTTTATCTAAATTCGATGTTGAAAAACAATACAATTTAGATGAAGCGGCTAAAATTGTTAAGGAAATTACATACACAAAATTTGACTCATCCGTTGATATTAGTGTTCGTTTAGGAGTAGATCCAAGACAAGCGAATCAAATGGTTAGAGGAACAGTTGCCTTACCAAATGGTGTAGGTAAAGATGTTAAAGTTTTGGTACTGTGTACTCCTGATAAAGAAGCTGAAGCTAAAGAAGCAGGTGCCGATCATGTTGGTTTGGACAACTATATTGAAAAAATAAAGGAAGGTTGGACTGATATTGATGTAATTATTACTATGCCAAGTGTTATGGGTAAAGTTGGAGCTTTAGGTCGTGTTTTAGGACCAAGAGGTTTAATGCCTAACCCAAAATCAGGTACAGTAACAATGGAAATTGGTAAAGCTGTTACAGAAATCAAAGCGGGTAAAATTGATTTTAAAGTAGATAAATTTGGAATAATACATACTACCATAGGTAGAGTATCATTTGAAGCTAATAAATTGGTTGAAAATGCAAATGAATTAATTCAAACTATAATAAAATTAAAGCCTACATCGGCGAAAGGTACATACGTAAAAAGCGTTAGCTTATCGAGTACAATGAGCCCAGGAGTTAAAGTTGAACCAAAATCAATTTTGGTTTAATAAATTTTCTAATCTAAGAAATTAGTTATGACAAGAGAAGAAAAAACCCAGTTTATTGATGGTTTAACCATTAAAATAAATGAAGCTAATATTTTTTATTTAGCTGATATTGCGGGTTTAAATGCTGAAGGCTCTACAAAGTTAAGAAGAACTTGCTTTAATAGTAATGTTAAATTAGAAGTTGTAAAAAATAGCCTACTTAAAAAAGCTTTAGAAAAAGCTAATGGTAATTACGATGAATTATATAGCACACTAGTAGGAAATACTTCGATAATGTTTTCAACAGTTGGTAATACACCTGCAAAAATTATTAAAGATTTTCGTAAAAAAAGCAGCACCCCTTTACTTAAAGGAGCTTTTATTGAAGAAGCAATCTATATAGGAGATGAGAACTTAGAATTCTTAATTAATATTAAGTCTAAAGAAGAACTTATTGGTGATATTATTGCTTTATTACAATCACCTGCTAAAAATGTGATTTCTGCATTAAAATCAAGTGGAGGAAAAATTGCAGGAATTGTAAAAACACTTTCAGAGAGACCTGAATAAAAACTAGTACTCAAAATAATAATAAATTAAATTGTATAAAATTATTAAAATAAATTAAAATGGCAGATTTAAAAAAACTTGCAGATGAGTTAGTAAACTTAACTGTAAAAGATGTAAACGAATTAGCAAGTATTCTTAAAGAAGAATATGGCATTGAACCTGCTGCTGCTGCTGTAGCTGTTGCTGGACCTACTGCTGGTGGCGGAGAAGCTGCTGAAGAAGCAAAATCAGAATTCGATGTAATATTAAAAGCAGCTGGTGGATCAAAATTAGCTGTAGTTAAATTAGTTAAGGAATTAACTGGTTTAGGTCTTAAAGAAGCTAAAGAACTAGTAGATGGTGCACCTAAAGCATTAAAAGAAGGTGTATCTAAAGATGAAGCAGAAGCTCTTAA
>Ga0210044_10004957_pt1 | contig 18260 bp, 15 predicted proteins | sample CryGey13umfilter_2_FD_183959 | JGI IMG/M metagenome (GOLD analysis project Ga0210044, IMG submission 183959) | Groundwater microbial communities from aquifer in Utah, USA - Crystal Geyser 4/9/14 3 um filter (SPAdes) (version 2) | ecosystem: Environmental > Aquatic > Deep subsurface >... | reverse complement strand
CGGCACTTCATGCTGAGCCTTCTCCGCCTACGGTTCCGAAGCCTCAGCATGAACCCAGAGCTTTTGGGTTTAAGTTATGAATTGTGGTACTCTCATAAGCAGTGGTACAGAAAATGGGGGAAGGGCAGGTGTTGGAGTAGGGGGCAGAAAAATCAGGGAGTTGCAAATGGCCTATCCTTGCCTTCTGCTCAACCTCAACCTTTGCCGCTCAGCGGCACTTTTTTGTGGTTCTTCTCCCATGAATCTGATATTATATTTCCACAGGATTTTTGATAAAAGAGGTGGTTTTTTAACGTGTTGAACATCAAGCGAATGGCAATGGTCCTGGTGTGTGCGGTGGCGTTGATTTTGTCGGTTTCCTGCAACACGACGGTTGAGGCAGAGACCAGCCCAGAAGCGCCTGTCCCGGCGAAACAGGCGGAGAAGCAGGAAATTCCGGTGATTGTGAACGGAGCGGTGGTGAAGACCGGGGCACTGGTGAAGGATATCCGTACCCAGGGCCGGGTGGTATGCCGCCGGAAGCAGGCGGTAACTGCCCGGGTGGAAGGTCGGGTTGTGGGCGGTGTGTTCAAGAATGGCCTTCGGGTAAGGAAGGGCGGGGTTATTGTCAAGATTGATGACCGACGCTACAGGCTGGCGGTTAACCAGTCGGAGAATGAGCTTTCCAAGGCAATTTCCGAGCTGGTGATTGACCAGTACGATTTGAAAGACAATGGTTCCAGCGAGGTTCGAAAGACACTGGACAGCCTGGATAAACAGTATAGAAATGGTGAAATTGACTTTGATACGTACATGAATAAGTCCTTTGAGGTACGGAAAGAGGCAGTCGCCAGTGGCAAACTGCGCAAGGAAGTGGCGTTTGGCATGAAGGGGGCCAGTTCCGCCCGTTACCAGTTGGAACAGGCCAAGCTGAATCTGGAAAACTGCCGGATTGTGGCTCCTTTTGATGGGGTTATTGCAGAGATGGAGGCGTTTAAGGGTCGTTATGTGAATGCGGGGGAGCATCTGTTTGATTTCCTGGATCCGTCGGCACTGTATGTAAAGGCATCCATTATGGAAACGGAACTGCCGTTCGTGGCGAAGGGTAAGGCGGTGGAACTGCGATTTCCAGCCTGGCCGGATAGGGTGTTCAAGGGAACGGTGGATGAGATTAACCCGGTGGTGGATTCCCAGGACCGGACGGCTTCGGTGTATGTGCATGTGGAAAATGTTGGAAACCAGGTGTTTGAAGGCATGCATGCCGATGTGAAGGTGGCCACGGTTCGATTGAAGAACCGGATTCTGGTGCCGCTGCCTGCGGTGGTGATCCGGGAGGGACGCCCGCTGGTCTTCGTGGTGGGGCCGGACAAGCGGGTAAAGTGGATTTATGTGAAGGTGGTGGATAAGAATGATAAGGTGGCGGCCATTGTCTCCGATTCCAACTATGACAAGGTGAAGGTGGGCGACACCGTGGTGGCAACCAACAACTTCACCCTTGGCCACGGCTCCCTGGTTGAAGTGAAGAACACGATTGAGTTTTAGGAGTGGCGGGGGATGAAATCAGACCCATGTGCTCCAATAAATAAGCGTTACATCGATGTCTATGAGTTACGAATATTCAATGTGTTTATCTTTCAGAACACTGAACACAGAACACTGAACACAAGGGCGGTACCGTCCTCCGGTGCCGTCCGATGATTAAGCTGGCGCTGCGTCGGCCGGTGTTGACCATTGTGGTGTTTCTCGCGGTGGTGTTTACCGGGGTCATTGCGTTTCAGCAGTTGTCTCTGTCTCTGTTTCCGTCCTTTGACTACCCTGAGTTGACGGTGGTGACGGAGTATCCCGGCGCGACTTCCATTGAGGTAGAAGAATATGTAACCCGTAACCTGGAGCAGGCGGTCAGCGGGGTGGTCGGTGTCCGGACGGTGCACGGGATTTCCCGGGAGAACCTATCGGTGCTACGGCTTCAGTTCGACTGGGGCACCAATATGGAGTACGCTACGCTGAATACACGGGAGAAACTGGACGCAGCCCGGATGATGGCCGGATTTCCGGAGGACGCGGACCGACCAACAATTCTTAAATGGAACCCGGCCAGCGCCCCTGTTATGGGTGTGTTTGTGACGGGGGGGGAGACTACGGCTCAGTTGACTGAATTTCTGGAAACCGTCATTCGACAGCGCCTGGAAGGTATCGACGGCGTATCGGCGGTCCAGCTGAAGGGCGGCCGGGACCGTGAGGTGGCGGTGCTGTTCGACCCCCGAAAACTGATGTTTTACAATCTGTCTCAGGACCGGATCGGCGCAGCGATTCAGGACTATAACCTGAACCAGGTGGGTGGCGTGATTCGCAAGGGAAATTACCGCTATTCCCTGCGAATTGTGTCGGGCTTGAAAACGCTGGACGATATCAGCAGTATCCCGGTGGCAAAACTGGGAACAGCCATTGTCCGGGTTCGGGACGTCGCGGATGTACGATGGGAAGGGGCGGATATCACGGCTGTTGCAAGGATGAATGGACGGGGAGGCGTGCTGCTCCTTGTGTATAAAACCGTGTCCGCCAATACACTGGACACAATTGAGCAGGTGAGGATTGGCATTCGGGAACTGTCGGCGGAATTTCCCGGCTATCGCTTCGATGTGGCGTTTGAAAACGGGCGCATCATTCGGCTGGCCATCCAAAATGTGGTTCAGACCATTCTCTGGGGCGGCCTGCTGGCTTTTCTGGTGATTGTTCTGTTTCTTGGAAATTTCCGCGCTCCGCTGGTAATTTCGGTGTCGATTCCGGTGTCGATTCTGGGCACGTTCGCGTGGATGTATTTCCTGAAAGTAAATCTGAACATCATGTCGTTGTCGGGACTGGCACTGGCTGTCGGAATGCTGGTAGACAATGGAATTGTAGTGCTGGAGAGCATTGTCCGGCGCCATGACTCCGGTGACACAGATGCCGCCGCAATCGGTACCCGGGATGTGGCCGGGGCGGTGCTGGCTTCCACTCTGACGACAGTTGCGGTCTTTCTACCATTGATGTTTGTCCACGGCGTAGCCGGTCATCTGTTCCGGGACCAGTCTCTAACGGTGACTGTTTCGCTGTTGTTTTCCTATTTTGTCTCGGTGACCCTGTTGCCGGTGACTGCAAGGTGGCTGTTTGCATCAGCCAGAAGCACTTCCCCGGACTGGCACCCGACACGCCCTGAGGTTCCCTCATGGAAACGGGGATTGCTCCTCTTTCCGTGGTACGCCGCAGGATACCTGGGCTGGTTTTCCATGTGGCTGGTTGCATCGCTGTCCTGGATCATTGGCAGAATCCTGAGTTACCTGGCACGTTTATTGGGACTGTTGCTGCAACCTGTGCTGAATGGCTTTGAAAAAGGCTATCAGGGTGTTTTCTCTTCTTATCACCGGCTGCTGAAGGTACTTCTCGACAGAAAGGCTATGATGTTTTCCATTGCAACCTTATTGCTGGCGGCGGGAATTCTTGGCGGCTTTCATTTGCGGCGGGAATTGTTTCCCAAGACCCGGGCGGAGTATCTTCGGTTCAAGGTAATGCTGCCGCGCAATGTATCCATTTTTGCGGCGGAACGGTTTACCGGGGGCCTGGAACAGTTCCTGAAAAAGGACAATTCAGTGGGACAATTGTTGATGGTGGTGGGTGTGGACCCGACAGACCTGACAGCCGTGACAGAGAATTCCGGCCCCAACACGATCAACACAACGGTCCAATTGAAGGGAGACGAAACCGCTCTTCGCAGACGCATCATTGGGTACTTTGAGCACCAGCCGGCGGCAAGGCTGATGTTTGAAAAAGGCCAGGACGAGTTTTCAATGGTGATGCGAACCGGAGCGTTGAAGGTCAAATTCCAGGCGGCGAAACGAAGGGACGCAATCGCATTGGCGATGAAAGTACGAAAAGCACTGGCTAAGGATTCCCGTGTGGGCGGGGTGACTGACAATGCGTCCCGGAATGGTGTTCAGGTTACTGAAATTCGTTTCCGGCAGGATGAACTGCTGAAATACGGAATCAGTGCCAATTCCCTGGGGGAATTTCTTACAACTACCATTCGAGGCAAAGTCCCGTCTCTTCTTAGGCTGACAGATCGTAATTACAGTATTCGAGTCAGGATGGATAAAAAGGACCGGGCACGGTTAGACGATATTCTGCAAACCCCTTTTCTTAAGGGCGATTTACACCTGAAAGTGGGGGAACTGGTAAACGTGAGCGACGCTGTGATCCCGGATCTGCTGGAGCGGGAGCAACAGAATCCGATGGCGGAGTTGACGGTAGCTCTGGTTCCGGGTGCGAACCCTGAGGAAGTGCTGAAGGACACGCTGGCAACGGCTGCCCGTCTCAAGGGAAATATGCCGGTGGTGGTAACAGAGGGCCGGGAGATGCGGGAGATGCACCAGTCACTGCAATCATTGATCGCCGTCCTTCTTCTTTCTTTTGTATTGGTGTACCTGTTGTTATCTGCCCAGTTTGAGTCCTTTAAGATTCCGTTTATCATTATTTTTACCTATCCGATGGGCCTGGCCGGGGCCTTCCTCGGCCTGATTCTCACCGGTATGACACTGAACGTGTTATCAGCCATTGGCCTGGTAATCCTCACCGGGGTTGTGGTGAACGACGCCATCGTCAAAGTGGACTGTATCCATCAGAAAACAGTGGCGGGCATTTCGGTCCGTCAATCCATCATGAAGGCATCGGAAGAACGTTTCCGCCCCATCTGGATGACCACCATCACCACGGTGCTGGGACTGGCTCCGGTGTTTGTGATTTCCGGTGCCGGTTCCGATTTGCTGAAACCCTTGGCGGTAACGCTGATATTCGGCCTGACTGTGGCAACCACACTGACCCTGTTCCTGATCCCGGGCATCTACGAAGCCATGGGCGGGAAAGAGAGAAGAGAGGGAGTTTTCACCGCTGAGGACGCTGAGGGGGAAGAGGAAGACAGGGAGAGGGGAGAAGAGAAGAATAAATAATTGCTAAAGAATCGGGAAGAGATTTAGAGAAATGGGAATGATTGGAGAGGAGAAAAAGCATTTGACAGGAATTTCCGGAATTAATTATGAAAAATTTCTATTCTGTATCTTACCTCATCTTACCTCAGCGTCCTCTGCGGTGAAAAACTCTCCTCTAGGATTTCCCCATGACTGAGTTTGCGCTGCGGCGGCCGGTTTTGACCATTGTGATCTACCTCGTGGTGGTGGTGTTCGGAATATTTGCCGTTCGCCATGTCCAGGTGGATCTGATGCCGGTGGTGGAACTGCCCTATGTCAGTGTCTCCACTAACTGGATGAACAGCGGGCCGGAGACTATCCAGAGGGAAATCACGACCCCTATCGAGGAGATTGCCGGGCGGATTCGTTCGGTGAAGGATGTTACGTCCGAATCATCCCACGGTAGTTCCATTGTCCAGATTACCTTTGAAAAAGGGTCCAACGTGAATTTTGCGGTTTTTCAGCTCAAGGAAGAACTGGCAACGCTCCGGCGGAAGCTCCCCCGAAGCATTCGTGGCCCCACCGTTCGAACCGTATTGCCCAAGGAAATACAAAAGGATCAGCGAACTTTTTTTCTCTTTGAGGTGTCGGCGCCGATGTCGATTCAGGATGTGCGGCGCTTTGTAACCCGGCAGGTGATGCCGAGGGTAACAGCGCTGGACGGTGTGGCAGACGTCACGATTAACGGCGGCTCCGACCGGGTGGTCCAGTTGACTCTGGACCGGGAAAAGCTGGAGCGACTGGGCCTCAGTTTCAGCGACATCCTCGCCCGCGTACAGGAGACCGGCGTTCGCTATCCCACTGCGCCACTGCTTGAGGGGGATCGGCAATCGGTGATTCTGATCAACAACGCCCCCACAGATTTAACTCAGCTTCGTTCACTTCCGGTTGCAAAGGTGGGATCCCGTGTGGTGCGGCTTTCGGAACTTGGAACCGTAACCTGGGGATACGGTGAGTTGTATTCCCTGTCCCGGGTCAACGGTAAACCCACCATCACGGTGGATGTGGAAAAGGCGCGGGATGCCAACACCATTCGAACGGCCGCCCGGATACGCACGCTGATTGAAACAATGAAGGGACAGTTTCCGGGAAAATCTTTCCGGGTACTGGAAGACGGAGGCAAGGACATAACAGCGGAGCTGGTGTCTCTCGCTGAACGGGGGGGCTGGATATTTGTGCTGGTTTTCATCACGCTGGTGGCGTTTCTCTTCTCAATTCGCACGCCACTGGTCATCATCCTGGCCATTCTGCTGTCCGCGATATTCACGGTGGACCTGTTTTACGTTTTCGGTACGGCCCTGAACTTCGTTTCCCTGTCGGGGCTGGCGCTGGGATTCGGGATGATGGTGGACAACGCCATTGTTGTGGCGGAGAGCATCATTGAGCATATTGATCTGGGAATTCGCCGGGAGGACGCGGTGCTTGTCGGTACTAGGAAGGTTTCCGGAAGCATTATTGCTTCCACCCTCACGACCTGTGGCGGATTTTTCTCCTTCGTGTTCCTGTCCGGGCGAATGGCCGGGTACTACATGCCATTGGCCGAAGCAATAGTCTTTTCCCTGCTGGCATCCATGTTCGTTGCGTTTACGCTGATTCCACTGGTGTTCCGGTACCGCCGGTTGCGGACGGTGCCCCGGTCCTTTCTATCCCTGAACTGGCTGTATGGACCGATTGACTGGCTTCGTAAGGGCGCATTGGTGACAGTGATACTGGTGGTGCTTCTGGGCTGGCACGCCTGGCACACCTTTGACAGGGATGTCAGCCGGGGCGGGTTTTTCTTCAACCCCAAAACCGGAACCGTCACTGTTTACGTAGGCCTTCCAGCGGAATCCGATGTGGACACAGTGGACGCAGCTATGATTCCCTTTGAACGGCGTCTCGTTGGACGTTCCGGAATCAGGGACGTCGTGTTATCGGTTTATCGGACATCCGGAACGATCCGGGTAACTTTTACGCCGGAAGCGGAAAAGACGGTGATCCCTTTTCAGGTGAAACAGGAGATGATAGCGGTTGCTTCCCAGTTGGCGGGGATTACGGTTGGTGTGTACGGCCTGGATCAAGACAGCTACTATTCCTCACCCGGTGGTGGCGGCGGTTGGATGAATTCCAGTATTACTCTCACCGGCTACACATATGACCGCGTGAAGGGGCTCGCGGAATCCCTGAAGCGGCGGGTTCTGAAAGAACGACGTGTTCGGGAAGCGAACGTGAAATTCAGTAACCGGTTCTGGTTTTCAAGAAACAGGGAGGAAATGGTCATTCGATTCAAGATCGACATGCTCGCCAGCCGGAATATTTCCAAATCCAGGCTGCTGGCATTCATTCAACGGAATCTGGTGATAGAACAACCGGCCCGATTCCAGATCGATGGCGAGGAAATGGGGCTGGACACACGGTTTGCCGGCTTTCAGGGCATGAGCGAGGATGACTTTCTCGGCTTGACCTATGTGGCGGAAAACGGAAGCCGCTACCGGCTTGGTCAACTGCTGAGCTTTGACAAAGAAAAGGCTCAGAGTATTATCTCCAAGAAAAACCAGAAATACATGGCGGTGGTGGAGTGGAATTATCGGGGATCATCCAGGCGGGCACAGAAATTCAACCGGCAGGTATTCAAGGCGCTGGAACTGCCGCCGGGGTATACCAAGGAAATGAGCCGGGAATACATCACCGAAACGGAACAGCAGATGATTTTCAAAACCTATGGAATCGCCCTGTTTATCATTTACCTGATTCTGGCCGCCTACATGGAATCTCTGGTGTTGCCGCTGGCGGTGCTTGCAGCAGTGCCGTTTTCGCTCATCGGCGTGGGATATATCTTCGCATACGGTGGCTACAGCTTCGATGCTTCCGCCTACATGGGCCTGATCCTGTTGTTCGGCATTGTGGTAAACAACAGCGTTCTGCTGGTGGACCACTGGCGTTTCGACCCGAAAGACGATAAAGCAGAGGCTTCGGTCCGCCGGGCACGCCCCATCCTGATGACTACGCTGACCACTGTCGTGGGCATGCTGCCACTGGTATTCGGTGGCCACAGTGGCGGTGGAGACCAGAGCATCTGGGTATCACTTGGTATTGCCACCATCGGCGGGCTTACCGCATCCGCAGTGCTGATTATCCTGGTTATGCCGGCATTTCTGGAAGTGTTCGAAACGGTGCAACGATTCGGCAGCCGTCTGTCCACGGCATTCAAGAGAGGCTATGGGGTGAGTGGCTCTGCCGGTGCGGTGAATAGGGAAATAACGGGATGAGCAGGAGGTAATGATGAAAAGGAGTTTTGCCGGGTTGTTTATTTTTGTTCTGACCGTTTACGGGTTTTCTGTAGGTGTTGTAGAAAATCCGATGGATCCGACCCATTCAACTGGCATTAAAGTGAAAAAGATCCTGGAATTTTCGCCGGACAACCCGGCAAAGGACATTTTTCTGACTCTTCCCTTGCCTGCGGTTGAAGGGTTGAATGGACAGATTTATGTTGTGGATGGGCAATCAGGGTTGGTTTACCAGTATGATTCAACTGGCCACTATCTCCGTACGTTCTGCGGGAAGGGGCAGGGACCTGACAAAGTCAACTTTCCAGGGGAATTTCTTGTCAATTTTTCCGGACAAATATTGGTTTTCGACCCGTTCTCGACACAATTGCTCCTGTTCTCGCCAAAGGGGATCTTTAGGAAGAGTATTAGATTGGAATCCGAACTTGGATATGCCAGTGGTCTGCTACAGGTCACCGGAGGCTGGGTGATTTCTGTCTCTAAACATGATAAAGAGGGACAGCATAAACGGGATGTGATTGTGTTTCTGGACAAAGCATTTAATGAAGTCAGGGAAATTTGTCCGCTATCTGAGTGGAAAAAAGTGGAAGGCATTCCCATTACTTTCAATAATGCGTTTTCCATATTCACGGCAGGGGAAAGTCGCATCTATGTGTCTAAGGGATCCAGAACCGATATTGTCATTCGAGTGCTGAATCTCCGTGGTCAGGAGATTAACACAATTATGCGGGATTACAGGTCGGTCAGACGAAGCGATGATGAAATTAAACGCCTGGATGACATGGCGAGGCATCAGAAAGCAATGTATCCGAAGCTGGCTTTTGTTCCTGCATCTCCGTATCAACCTTCGGTCACAGACATGTTTGTAGATGGGAAGGGGCGACTCTGGGTCAAGACAGCACGAGAGGCCGGGAAAAATGGATCAAAATGGGACTATAGCATATTTGATAAAACCGGAACCTTAATCGGCCGCATCCCCGCACTGAAAGGGAAAGTTACTGTCCATGAAAATCGTCTTTGTCAGCTCTATGCAGACAAGAAGACCGATGAATTCCGGGTGGCTGTCTATAAAATTGTTGAAGAAAAAGGGGAGTGATATGAAGATCTTCAGTAAATTTGGATGTGCGGCAGGATGCTGCCTGATGATAATAATCACGGCGTGTGGTGGAGAGCACCCTGTGGGTGGCTCAAAAGCCGGGACTGCGAAAAATCAGACGGTAGCCAATGCGCCGAAATGTGGTGTTTTTGTTCCGAAAGTAGAGGAAGTTAGCCGGTTTACGCAAGTGCCATCCTGGGGAGAGGACGTGGTGATTCAATATGTACTCCTTGCCACGCCGGAACGTTATTATCTGGGGGATTTTCGGGCAATTCGTATTCTTGCCGTGGGCATGAACGGGAAATTACAGCATTCCTTTTTGAAGAAAGGTCAAGGACCCGGAGAATTTCAATGGCTGTCACAGGTTCAGAAACTTGGCGACAACCTGTGGGTGTACGGGACCCGGAAGCTGGATCGCCTTTCCGGGGATGGCATTTTGAGATCCGAAGTTCGATTTGACAAATACTACTATAATCTCACAATGATGAATGATTCGAAATTTGCAGGTGTTCGAACAGAAGTGGAAGGGGACGAGAAAACCGGACGAAGAATTAAACGGGCCGGTTTGTGGGATTTGAAGGAAAACAGGCTGAAATCCTTTAGAACAAGTGACCAGCGGGGTGTATTTGAGTTTAAGCAGGATAAGACGTTTCTGACGCTTTCGTTCGGCGGTGGTCTGGTTCCTGATCTGATTCTTGCCGGGGATCCAGCCACACAACGAATTTATGTTTGTGAGACGGACATTTATCGGATCTATGTAATGAACGCGGAAGGCAAGCTGATTCAAACAATCGAAAGGACGATAGAACCGGCCGTGTTGACTGATCAGGACAAAGATGAACTGGCTGGAAACTTTAATGTTAACGGTATGGATCAGAATGATATCCGCATGCGCTTGAAAAAACAGCTCCCGGACAGGATGTGTCCAGTGGCCTCCATGCAGGTAACTCCTGATGGCTACCTGATTGTGGAACGTCCGGTTAAAAGTGGAATCAACGAACTTGACATCTACAACCAGGCAGGTCAATTCCTTGTTACTTTGCAGAATCCAAAAGATATAAATCTCAGTGGGGCCACTTTTCTCAGCCATGACCGATTCGCCTTGGTAGACAACAAGGGAGACCTGCCTGTGGTAATCGAATACCATGTCGTACAACCCGAAATGGAATGAGAGTGGGAGAATCGAAGGAGAATTCAACACGAAGTCACCAAGACACAAAGTTCAGAAACAGAAAGGGTAATGTTCAGAAAGGGGTGGGGAATGGCTCACTCTAACTGACTCCCAACGCATAACATCCAACGCCCCACTCAGGAAAGACACAAGGTTCAGATAAAACTATGAAACTGAATAGGTAAGAAAAGACTGGCAATTGCCATTCCTTGTGTTTTGTTAATTCTTATCTTACCTTCGCGCTCTTTGCGCCTTGGCGAGAGGAGTATCTCCCTCTGAACTTTCTATTTCTCACCTTTGTGGCTCCGTGTCTTTGTGTTGAGTCTCGCTACGTTCGACCGTGATTTGTGATTGGTGCTTGTGGGAATGGAGTCCCATTCTCCTCTGTGACTTTGTGTTAAATTCTCTTCTTTCTCATTTCCCGATGCTTTTCTGTGGAATCCGAACGGTGGAAAAAACGGCTCAAATGTAGGATAATCGGGACACCACTGAAGGAGGGGGAATGTCAAAATCCAGGTATCGGGATGCCGGGGTCAATATTGATGAACAGGAAAAGGCGATTTCAGCCATCAGGAACCTGGTGGCGTCCACGTTCACACCGAATGTGATTACGGGAATCGGCTCATTCGGGGCGATGTATCAGTTGCCCGGGGGTTATGAGAACCCAATTCTGGTTTCCAGTTCTGACGGAGTTGGCACCAAGTTGAAGGTCGCATTTATGACCGGCATCCACAATACAGTTGGGCATTGTCTGGTGAACCATTGTGTAAACGATATTCTGGTTCAGGGGGCGCGTCCTCTATATTTCCTTGACTACATTGGCACCGGAAAGCTGGCTGCCGGCACTGTGGAAGCCGTGGTTTCCGGGCTGGCTGAGGGGTGCCGGGAAAACAGTTTTTCTCTGATTGGTGGAGAGATGGCTGAGATGCCGGGGTTTTATGCTGAAGGCGAGTATGATATTGCCGGTTTTATCACCGGTATTGTGGATAAGAGTCAGCTTCTAACCGGTGCGGACATCGCACCCGGTGATGAGGTATGGGGATTTGCGTCTTCCGGCCTGCATACCAACGGATATTCCCTGGCGAGAAAAATTGTGTTTGATGAGATGAAACTGACGGTGGACAGCTATGTGGATGAATGGGGCTGTACAGTCGGAGAGGAGTTCCTGAAAATTCACCGCTCTTACCGGCCGATATTGCTTCCGGCACTGGAAGAAAATCTGGTAAAGGGCCTCGCGCACATTACCGGTGGCGGTTTTCTGGACAACATTCCCAGGATTCTACCGGAACCGGTTTCGGTGGAGATTCAGTTGAAGGTTGTGCCGGTTTCTCCGGTCTTTGATTTTCTTGTGAATAACGGGAAAATGGATCTGGAAGAAGCCTACCGGGTATTCAATATGGGAATCGGTATGGTAGCGGTGATTGCAGCTGAAAACCGAAATGCCTTCCTTGGCGCAGTTACGGAAGAACCGGTTCTGTTGGGCCGGGTGGTATCCGGCGACCGGACGGTTCGCCTTTTGCGATGAAGGATGCGCAAGTGACTCGGAAGAAGTTGAAGGTGGCGGTGTTGCTGTCCGGTACCGGCCGGACGCTGGATAATTTTCACAGTGAAATCGGGGCGTCAAGGCTGCACGCGGAAATCGTGGCTGTTGCATCCAGTTCCAGCCGGGCGAAAGGTGTGGAGAAGGCGAAGCAATACGGGTATCCGGTGTTTGCCAGTGACGAAAAGAATCAGCGGGAGTTGTCCCGGCAAATCAATGAGTTTATCCTGCCCAGGCATCCGGATGTGATTGTGCTGGCCGGATTTCTCAAGCTGTTCTTTATGCCGGAAGGTTTTGAAGGGCAAGTGCTGAATATCCATCCAGCACTGATTCCGTCTTTCTGTGGGAAAGGGTTTTATGGCATGAAGGTTCACCGGGCCGTGGTGGACAGTGGTGTCAAAGTGACGGGTTGTACCGTTCACTTTGTCTCGCCGATTTATGATGAGGGACCGATTTTCCTCCAGGAATGTGTGCCGGTGAGGGCCGGGGACACGCCGGAGGATGTGGCAGCCCGTGTGTTTGAGCTGGAGTGCCGGTTGTATCCGAAGGCGTTGAATCTGCTGGCGGATGGCCGGGTAAAACTGAGTGACAATAAAGTGTGGATAGAAGAATGATGAGAGAGGGAGAGCATGGATTTAAAAAACCTGTCGATTGAGGAACAACTGAATTATCTGACCAAGGGTACGGTGGATTGTATCCAGCGGGAGGACCTGAAAAAGAAGCTTGAAAGCGGAAAAACCCTCCGGGTCAAGGTGGGCTTTGATCCGTCGGCTCCGGACCTTCATCTCGGGCACACTGTGGTGATTCGAAAGATGAAGCATTTTCAGGATCTGGGTCATGAGGTGGTGTTCCTTATCGGTGATTTCACCGGGATGATCGGGGATCCAACGGGAAAGAAGAAGACCCGGCCCCAGTTGACCCGGGAAGAGGTTTTGCAGAACGCGGAAACCTACAAGGAACAGGTATTCAAGATTTTGGACCCGGATAAGACGACCATTGATTTCAACAGCCGCTGGCTGGCAAAATTGGGAAGCGATGGTTTCATCCGCCTGGCCGGAAAATATACCGTGGCCCGGATTCTGGAACGGGATGATTTTACCAACCGGCTGGAGAAAGGGCTTCCCATCGGGATGCATGAACTGCTGTATCCCCTTTGCCAGGGCTACGATTCGGTGGCTTTAGAGTGTGACGTTGAGCTGGGCGGAACCGACCAGACTTTCAATCTCCTTGTAGGCCGGGATCTGATGCGGGAGCACGACCTGGAACCACAGGTGGTCATGACCTTACCCCTTCTGGAAGGTACCGACGGTGTGGAAAAGATGAGCAAATCTCTGGGAAATTATATTGGAGTAACCGAGCCGGCACGTGAAATTTACGGGAAAATCATGTCTATTTCGGATGAGTTGATGTTCCGCTACTTTGAACTGGTAACCGACATGCAGGTAAAGGAAATCAGACAGATTGAAAGTGATATGAAAGCAGGGAAACGCCACCCAAAGGAGGTGAAGTCCATGCTCGCCAGGATGATTATCCGGGATTTCTACGATGAAGAGGCGGCAGATGACTCGGAAGCCCATTTTGAACAGATCTTCGCGAAGAGAGGCATTCCGGATGACATGCCGGAAATTATTCTGGACGGGAAAGAAGTATTACTGGCAAAACTGATAGCAGATAACGGGCTGGCGGAATCCGGCGGAGAAGCAAGACGGTTGATCAGCCAGGGGGCGGTAACCATTGACGGTGAGAAGGTCAGTGACCCGACATCCCACCTTGAGCTGGATAAGCCCGAAGCGATACTGAAGGTGGGAAAACGCCGGTTTGCCCGCCTGATTATTCGATAGGAGATGTGAAGTGTGGCAACGCCTGTTGAATTGGCTCGGCGCAGGCCGGGAAGAGGATGAAATTGTAGACTATTTTGTCAAAAAGTCTACACAGGCGCTGCTTCAGGAACGATACGGAACCGCTGTCCGGTATATAGATCGGGCCCTGGAATTCAGTCCCAAATCCAGCCGGTTGCATGTGGCGAGGGGTATCATCTATCTGGAAGGTATCCATAATCTGGCGGAAGCTTTGGATTGTTTCAAGCGGGCCGCTCAGTTGCCGGCAAATGGAGACAGGGAAAATGAAATGGCTCGGGAGCGGGCACGAGAACTAATTCGAGAGGTCATGCAGAGCGCAAAAGGGGAGGATGAAGATGACAACAAGGGAACCTGAATTTATCTTTCAGCTGAAGGCAGAAGACATTCTCCAGGAGATGAAGTACAAAACAGCAGGGGCGGCTCCTGATCGAATTGTCTCTCTCGCCGAAGAGGCCGTGAAGGAAATTGAACAGACTGTTGAACCGTCTTTTGGTCTGAACCTTGAAGTGGACCTGGAGGATTTTGAGTTTACGGAGTACAGTGCGGGATTTCCCGTTGGCCGACTTTCTCTGGGCTGTGTCACGCTGGGGGCCGATCTGGATACTGCCATGAAGTTTCATCGGGAAAAAGGAGAGGATACATACGAATTTATGATGCAGCTGGGCAGCAACCTGATAGTGGAAGCCCTGGCCGACCACGTGAACTACCTGATTTGTCACAGCCGTGATCGGGAACATATGCTGACGCCGGCTTTTCGCAAGAGTCCCGGGGTGGGAAGGGTACCACTCCATGAGAATCGCCCCATAGCAGACTACCTTCACGTAGACCGGATTCAAATTGAAGTAACAGATTTATTTCAACTTCTTCCCAAAAAATCCATTCTCTTTTTTGTAGAATGGGCGCCACGGAAAGTTCATCACAATGACCTGCAGAAGCGCTGTCACCATTGCGGCAAAAATCCATGTGAGTTTCGCATATGAGTGAAACGCCGGATGTGCTGGCATTGACATCAATTTTTTCTGACCCGGACTTACAGAGGGCGCATGATAATGAGGTGAAGGCCTGGCTTGGTCTGGAAGCATGGACGGTGCTGGATTTCTTCAGCTTACCGGATGCACCCGTTGAAGGCCAGCCGGAAGAAAAAATGAAATGGCTTGTGAACAAAATTCGCCAATTGAAACCGGAAATTCGGGATTGCAGCAACGATCATTACTGGCGAGACGTGCTGGAAGAGTCCACCGGATTACCGGTTACTCACCTTCCTTTTCCGGTGAAATAGCGTTCTGGCCATTTGCAGACCGGATTGTTTCTGAAATTATTTCTTCAATGTGTTGAATGTGCGTTCCCTCCCAATATAGCTTTCCGCAACGCTCACACTGGAAAAAATCTTCCTGCGTTTGAAATACATAAGGTGGGACCTGCTTTTCAATACCTGATTTTGATATTGAAACAAGGATGCCATTGCAGATTGAGCACCTTCCGGATAAATGAATCTCATTTAACTGAAATTTTGTCGCCACTTCTTTCAACTGCTCCGGCAGCAAAATGTTCTGGACAAAATAAGCAACATTTCCCATCCTTTCCACGAGGATGCGGTCACGGGTTAGAAGAATTCGCCTTTCTTTGAGAGCCAGATCCATCAGGAAATCATCCTCGGCAGTGTTGGAATAGAAGGTGTCAAACCCCATGAGACGCAGCCATTTGGCCAGTTTTCCCAGCATGATATCCACTGCAAATGAAGGTGCTTTTTCCATATGATGATTGTACCGCAAGTAAGGGCAGGAGAGGAGTCCTTACCGCAGTCTGGAAACCTCGGAAACAGTGATGGTTCGATTCTCATTGTTCATTCGGACAATCATGGCGAGGTTCTGATCATAGCCTTCGAACAATGCAGTAACGGGAGAACCATTTTCAAGAAACCGGATATGATCACCAGCCCCGAACCAGCTGAGTTCTCGAAGTCTCTTCCCAAGACTGGCGAAATCCCTGTCTGAAAAAGCGGCCAGTATTGCTTCTACGAGTGTCTGTTCCACCTCTTCATGGTTGATCGTGGCAAGTTCGGACAGGGATGTGGAACTTTCCAGCGGGGCAATGGCAATATTCAGACCGATTCCCGCTACCACACGTGCCTTTTCTGACGTTATTTTTGACTCGGTAAGGATGCCGGCTACTTTCTTGTCATTAAGATAGAGGTCATTGGGCCACTTTACACGGAGTTTTTCCCCTTTCAAAAGTGGAGCCAGACCGGATGCCAGATGAATCGCAACGCGAACAGACAGCCCCCGGAGACAGTGGGTATCCAGTGTTTTCCCCACTGATAGATAAATGTTCCCCGGCGGGGACTCCCAGCGATGTTCTCCTCTGCCCCGTCCTTCACTCTGGGCACCGGCAATGACAACAACGGAGTCAAATTGGTTCAGGTAGTGAAATGCCCGGGTATTTGTGGAATCGGTTGATTCAAGACGAATGAGTTTCATTGGCGATTCCTGTGAGGCACAGTGATCTTATCGGGCACTCTGTGCACAGTGTTTTTAATGGTTTGCAGATGTTTTGCCCATGTTTGACCATCAGTCCGTTGACTTCACGGATCACGCTTTTTGGCAGAAGGGATTTCAACGCCTTTTCCGATTCTTCCGGCTTTCCGGTGCGAATCCAACCCAGCCGGTTGCTGATCCGATGTACATGCGTATCTACGCAGATTTCGAAGTGCCCGAACCCGTCTGCCAGCACCAGGTTTGCGGTCTTGATTCCCACGTTGGGTAATGCCAGGAGTTTGTTCTTGTTATCCGGAACCACATCGTGGTATTTGAAATGAATAATTTCCGCCACCTTTTTCAGGTTTTTTGCCTTGGTCTTGTAAAAGCCGGCCGGGAAAATCAGTTCTTCAATCTTTTCTTCCGGGAGGTCCATCAGTTCTTTCGGACCTGGCGCTTTGCTGAAGAGTCGTGCAGCGGCCGGGCCGGTCACTTCGTCCTTTGTTCTGAGCGAAATGATGCAGGAAACCAGCAATTCCCAGGGCTTCTTGAATTTTTCCACCGGCGTTTCGATTCCGAGGTAGCGCTTTCTCAACAGTTTAACCGTGTATTCAATCTGGCGGGCAAGAAGGCGCTGAAATATGCCTTGAATACAGAGGGAATCGGCAAAGAAGAGGTGGGTGTCGCAATCGCAGTCCCCTGCGCCGAACCCGGATATCCCGGTGATTCCCGGTGTTTCTGAAAGTAGTTTTGCCAGCTCGTGCTCCATCCGGTTGTCCGCAACAATGTAAGGAGCAATGGCAGTCACTTTTGCCTTGTCCAGAAGGTAGTCAATGTGCCAGTGGTGTTTTTTTTCTTTGGAATTGTGACGCTTCACCCTTGCGGAAAGGCTCTTCATGGCGGAGCCGCAATAAAAGTACCAGCCGGGAGAAAGCTCAAAGTTCCTGCTTTTTGTCTGAATGGTACAGGGACTATCCAATGTCGCAATGATGAGATAGATGCCGGAAGTCGCGGCCATAGTCATTTGCCCGGAATCAGGATGTGGAGCTCTGTTTTTCTCGGAACGTCTTTCTGCCAGGCTGTACCGCCGTTTCCGGAAAGCAGCAGATGAAGGCTGGATATGGCATTGTCCAGCTCTGTTTGAATCGTTCCTGCCTTCCGGTTGATTGTCAGAATGAGGTGGATCATTGTCCTCTTTCCGGAACGAACGATTGCAGATTCCCCGTGAGTTTTCATCCCAAGGGTCTGAAATGTGCCCTTCATTGCACTCTTAAATGTCTTTTCATTTACCAGAACCAGACCAGTTGCATCGGAGTCCATTTCCAGTGTGATTCCGGCGGATTTGGCTGCATCCTTCAGCATCGAAACAAGGTCAGCCGGTTTCCCTGTGAAGGTTGCAGGTGGTGTCGAAGTGAGGGATTCACTGTTGATGATCGAAATCAACCGTACCAGTACATAGCATGTAATTACAAGAATGACCAGTACGTAAATATAGTGAAAGTTGAACACTGCGTCCATGATCACGGTAATAAATGCGACAAAAAGGGCTGCGGCAAGTGCTTTCAAGTTCATACAACCATTGTAGGGCACAAAATTCTTATTTGCAAGCAGGACAGGAGGTATTCTGACTGCAGAGGGATGGAAGGTCCAACATGGCGGGCAGATGTCAATCGCTGTTCATTTGCCCCCGTCTGTCAAGTCCTGATTAAAAGTTGACACATTTATCTCCCCATAACTCACTCCCATGATGAACCTCATGGGGAGTCTTCATCCCCAGCGACATGTGCGGTCTGTCTGTGCAATAGAGACGTACAGCCTGCGCGCAGGCTGTACGTGCTATTTTTCTGCTGGGATATGCTTCCTTCAACCGGTACTCGT
>Ga0210044_10004955_pt1 | contig 18262 bp, 19 predicted proteins | sample CryGey13umfilter_2_FD_183959 | JGI IMG/M metagenome (GOLD analysis project Ga0210044, IMG submission 183959) | Groundwater microbial communities from aquifer in Utah, USA - Crystal Geyser 4/9/14 3 um filter (SPAdes) (version 2) | ecosystem: Environmental > Aquatic > Deep subsurface >... | reverse complement strand
TAATAAACAATCAAATAAGGGCGGAAAAAGTGCGATTAATTGATGCTGAAGGAAAACAACTGGGAATTTTTGATTTGGGAACCGCGCTTCAAAAAGCAAGAGAACAAGGATTAGATTTGGTTCAGGTAACCCATAGAATATTTCCGCCGGTATGCAAAATAATTGATGCCGGTAAATATTTTTATCAACAAGCAAAAAAACAAAAAATTAAAAAAATTGGAGGGTTAAAAAATATCAGGTTAGGTTTTAATATCTCTTCTCATGATTTGGAAACTAAAGCTAAAATAGCAGAAAAATTTTTAAAAGAAGGGAATCCAGTAAGAGTTGAAATGGTCTTAAGACAGAGGGAGAAAAGGTTATCTGATTTTGCCAAACAAAAATTAAATCAATTTTTAGAAATATTAAAAAAATTAATTCCTTTTAAGGTTGGACGAGAATTAAAAAAGGAGGCAAGAGGCCTAACAATGATAATTACTAAAGAGTAAAAAGGTATTATGAGAAAATCAGTTTTAAAAAGATTTAAAATTACAAAAAGGGGGAAAGTTCTAAGAAGACTCACTGGTCAAGACCATTACCGAGCAAAAAAATCAGGGAAAAAAATCAGACAATTAAGAAAATGGGTTGAGGTCCCTAAATTTTTAGCTAAAAAAATAAAAAAACTTATATGACAAGAGTAAAACGAGGAAAAATTGCTCATAAAAGACGAAAGCATTTATTAAAATATACCAAAGGATTTAGATGGGGCAGAAAATCAAAATATCGGGCAGCGAAAGAAGCATTGCTTCATGCTTTTACTTATGCTTACAGAGATAGAAAGGCAAAAAAAAGAGAAAGAAGAGCTCTTTGGCAAATTCAAATTAATGCTGCCTGCCGAGAGCATAGTTTAAGTTATAGTAAATTTATTCATGGTCTAAAACAAAAAAAGATTGAACTTGACCGAAAAATTTTAGCCCAACTCGCCCAAAGCCATCCCGAAATCTTTGAAAAATTAGTTGAAAAAGCAAAAACTTCTCTCAAGAACGCTGAAAAAACTTAAGTAATCCTTCTAACGGTTGAGTATTGATAATGTCTTCTTTTTCGGCCCAGCCGCGACGGGCTTGGGCAATACCAAATTCAATAAGTCTTAGTTGGTCTTTTTGATGAGAATCGGTGTTAATAATCATTTTTACTCCGGCCTCTTTTGCCTTTCTGATATTGATGTCATTTAAATCCAATCTTTCAGGATAGGAATTTATTTCTAAAATCGTTCCCGTTTCCTTTGCTGCTCTTAAAATTTTATCAAAATCAATCTGATATTCATCTCTTCTCTTTAGTATTCTTCCTGTTGGATGAGAAATAATATCAACATTAGGATTTTTCATCGCCCTGATAATTCTCTCTGTCATTTTCTCTTTTGACATTTTAAAATTAGAGTGAACTCCGGCAATAACGTAATCCAGTTTTTTTAATGCCTCATCAGAAATATCAATAGAACCATCGTTTAAAATATTCGCTTCACAACCCTGCAAAACTTGAAACTTAAAACCTGGAACTTGGAACTTTTTATTTATGTTGTCAATTTCTTTCTTCTGTTTTGCCAGTTCTTTTTCATTTAATCCATGTTCAATTCTTAAAAATTTAGTATGGTCGGAAATTCCTAAATATTCATAACCCATTTCTTTTGCTTTTTCAGCCATTTCTAAAATTGAATTCGCTCCACCATTCCAGTTAGAGTGGCAATGTAAATCCCCTTTTAGGTCATTATAACCAATTATTTTGGGCAATTTCTTTTTCAGGGCTAACTCAATTTCCCCTTGATTTTCCCTCATTTCAGAAGGAATCCATTCCATTCCTAAAGCTTCATAAATTTCCTCCTCGCTCTCGCCAGCAATCATTTTTGAACCCTTAAATAAGCCATATTCGGAAAGTTTTAATCCTTTTTCTATAGCAATTTTCCGCAAAACAATATTATGCTCTTTTGAGCCAATAAAATACTGCAAAGCAGCGCCAAAAGATTTTTCAGGGACAACCCGCAAGTCCATATCAAATCCTTCTTTCATTCTAACGGATGATTTGGTCATCCCCTTGCCCCAGATTTTTATCACTCCCGGTAAAGAAACAAAAAAATCCATTATTTTTTTAGGGTTCTTGGCAACAACCAAAAAGTCAACATCACCAATTGTTTCTTTCATTCTTCTCACTGAACCACACGTAGAAATCATCTCTACTTCTTTTAAACTTTTTAGTTTCTCAATGATTTCTTTTACTTTTGGTAAAATTTCTCCTAATAAAAATCTCCCTTTGCTTCTTTTCACAAAGGCAATCCCTTCTAAAATGTTTTTTTCTGTTTTTTCTCCAAAACCAAATAAAGGAGCAATTTTATGGGCTTTAACCGCTTTCTCTAAATCTTTTAAATTTTTAATCCCCAATTTTTCGTATAAAACCTTTGTTTTTTTAGGACCCAACCCTTCCACCGAAATTAATTCCTCCAAATTAATTGGTGTTTTTTTCTTAAGTTTTTCGTAATATTTAATTTTTCCAGTTTTTAGATATTCTTCAATTTTTTGAGCAATGCTTTCACCTACCCCGGGAATTTTCTTGAGGCCTAATTTTCCTTCTCTTTTATAAATTTCAGCCACCTCTTCTTCTAAAGTTTCTAAAGCAAGAGCTGCTTTCTCATAAGCAAAAGGTTTAAATGGCGTCCCTTCCATTTTTAAATAGTCTACTATTTCGTAAAAAATTTTAGCTAACTCTTGGTTTTTCATATCCCTACGAATTACGAATATTTACGAATATACGAATAGTTTATCTAATATTAAGAATTCGTCTAAATTTTAAACCTTCTTTAGTAAAATTGGCTAAAATTCCAAGTTTTAGTTTCTTTATCTTTAGATAAGAATAAATTTGGGTAATATTTTGCTTTAAAAACTTCTCTCCACTTTTTATTTCTAATACAATTTTATCCTCAATTAAAAAATCGAGGTAATACCTCCCAATATTATTATCATTAAAAATAACTGGAGAATAGAGCTGTTCTTTAAATAGTAAATTGATATCTTTGAGAGCTATTGCAACTGCCTTTTGATAATATTTTTCTTTATGCCCTGGCCCTAAGTGATTATAAACATCAAATAAAACACCAATAAGAGTGTAACTTAATTCGGGGTAAATTAAATCTTTTCTTTTTGGTAATTTTTTCATAAAGAGTATTCGTAAATTCGTACTGATTCGTAATTCGTAGGGTTATTTCACTCTTTTTTAAAAATATCTTTAAGAGAAAAATACAAGCCATGATTAAAAACTCCTTTTATCTCATTTTTCAATCCCAAAAGTAATAATGCCCCAGTTAAGCCAAAAACTCCTACCCAAATTAAAACGGGAATAAATCCAAATTTACTAACTGTCCACCCTCCAATAAAAGAAGAAGTTGCTGTAACCAAACCAATGGAAGTGGCGTCTAAACTCCATTCCGTAGCTTCTTTCCCTTTATCAATATGACGGGTAAAAATTGCCGTCCAACCAGATAAAGCCATTGCCATCCCAATACCGAGAATTGCCTGAAGAATATAAAGATGAAGAGGAATTTCAATGAAAATATAACCAAAGGGAATTAAAGAAGCAATAAAAAGTCCGGCCACTAAAGCAAAATAATCATCTTTTTCTGAAGGAAAGGAATCTAAAATAATGCCAATAGGCAATCGTAATAAAGCGGCAGTAAAAGAATAAATAGCAACAGCTATTCCCACAGTGAAAACATTTCCTCCTTTAATTCTTTCAAGCACAAAAACAGCAAAAATCGGATTAATTAACCCCCAACCAAACCAAAAAGCCATATCAGATAATATTAAAAATTTTATAACTTTATTTGGCAAAAATTTAATTTTCATTTATTTATTTATTTTAAATTTATCAAAAAATCCTAAAATTTTCATTTCAGCTATTTCCGCCCCATGTTTTATTAAAAAGAGAAGTCCAAACAAACAAACAACTAAATCAGCGGAGCGAAAAACCATAGCAAAAGTTGCTCCACTGGCTTCTCCTAAGCCAAAACTTGAAAAACCAAAAGCAGAAACTGCTTCTAAACTCCCGAAAGCTGCCGGAATAGGAAAAAGCAAAGAACCGTTAACAAAACCGTAAATTGCTAATGCTTTGGAAATCCCTATTCCTTCTTTTACAAAAAAAATCAAAAGAGCCGTTCTAAAAAATAAAAGGAAGTACCGCAAATAACTTAAACCTAATGCTTTCCAAAAATCTTTTCGTTTTAAATTAAAAAACTTTATTATTTCTTTTTCTGTATCAAATATTATTTTGCCGTTTTCACTATTTTTAATTTTTTCTTTTTTAATTCCGAGAAATTTAAAAAACCACTCCAAGACACTTTCGCGATTTAACGCTTTAGAATAAAAAAGTAAAAGCAAACCGCTTACTCCTCCTATCATTAAAAGCACAAGAGTAAGCATTATTCCTGATGGAAAATGACCATAAAAAACAAAAAAAAGAAGACCAACAATGACAAACATTAAAAGTAAAGTGGCATCCAAAATTTTATCAACAATTGCTGCTGCAGCCGATTTTTCCCAAGGAATATTAAATTTCTTTTTTGTAAAATAAATTCGGATTGCTTCACCGCCGCTAATGGAAACCGGAGTTAAGTAACTTACTCCGAAATCAACTAACCATAAACCGATTAGTTCTTTAGAAGGAGGTTTAAAACCATAGGAAGCTAAAATTGATTTCCATTTTAAAACTCCGATTAAAGCGGTAACAAAAGTAAGAGCAATAATAATTAAGCCCTTAAAACTTAAAAACAAAGATAAGGCCTCATTTAAACTGTTCAAACCAACTCTTTTGAGCACTAACCAGAAAATAAAAAATCCTATTGCCAGAGTTATTGAAAATTTTAAAACTTTTTTCATGGGCTTTTATTTGGTTAAAACAAGGTTTTTTGTTTTATCTCTGATTTTTCCTCCTCCTTGCCAAAAATTTTTATTTTACCGTAAACGCCATCATAACCAGGAATGGCCTTAATCTCTCCCTCTCTTACTCTTCTTATTCCTTCGGCAATTTTCGGCAAAGTTATTTTTTCCAAATCAGAAGTTGAAACCTCAAGAAGAATATTAAATTCACTGCCAAATTTCTCAATTAAATTGTTATAATTCGCCTCTACTTTTTTATTAGCCACTCCTATTTCTAATGCTTCGGCAATTATTTCTTCCAACGGAACTAAACTTTTATAAGGAATCATTCCCTCTGGTTTAAATCCCTCTGGTCGGTCAGCCAATTTTTCAACTCTATTTAAAACCCCGATTGTTAAAGGCCTGCCGCAAACCGGACAAATTCCATTATATTTTTTTGTTTCAGCCGGAGATAAAGAAACTCCGCAAAGACGATGACCATCATAATGATATTTTCCTTCTTCGGGAAAAAATTCAATAGTATAAAGAAATTCTTTAGGATTTTTTTCTTTAATTGCTTTAATTATTGCAGGGTAGCTTAATTCTGTATCAAAAACATTCGCTTCCCTACCCAACTTAGCAGGACTATGGGCGTCTGAATTGCTTATTAAAGTGATTTTATCCAAGGCCGACAATCTCCAATTCATTCCCGGGTCGCTAGATAAACCGGTCTCGCCAGCATAAATATATTTTGAATATTCTTCAAAGCACTCTTCAATTGAATTAAAGCCGGATTTCGAACCAAACACAGAGAACCAGGGTGTCCAACAATTATGAACCGTAGCAAATTCAGCTACATAAGAATTATCATTTTCTACCTCTAGGTTGTAAACCATACCCTTGTAATGCTCAACTTCAATATCTCTCACTGGAATGTAAATATACTTTTGGTCGATCCAACCGTGTCTTCGTTTTAATTTCCTCTTAAATTTCTTAAAATCAGGTGTTTTTAATAATCCAAATAAATCCTGAAAGAACGAAAGACCATAGAAATTAAAGTGATCATATTGGGCTTTGATAGTTCTATTACCTATTTTATGAACGGGTTTTTTATTAAATTCTTCTTTTGATCGTTTGTAAATAGAAGGAATTATTCCTAATTGTAGTAAAATAATTTTCATCTGGTTCATTAATTCTCTAGAAGAAGTGCCGCCAGTGTCTCCTTCCCACCATTTTTTGAAAATCTCTACTTTTTTTTCTAATGGTAAATTTAACATCCAAGATGGTAAACACTTTGTGTGAGCTCTCTTTATAGTGGGATGGTTATAAAAAATTTTACTAAAAATTTGGGCAAGGAGTTTGGAAAAGAATATCAATTCTATACTTCTCCTTCCTTTCCTTTTTTGTTCTCGACAGTAAGAAAGGTGGAAGATTTTTACCATCAATCTTTTCACATCTTTAATATATTCTTTTTCATTTTCGTTAAAGCAAAAACAAACAGAGTCTCGATTATCGGTGTATCCTTCGGATAGATAATAACCAACAAGTTGGCAAAATTCTTTATTTACTTTTATTGTATTTGGTATAAAATTAGCTCGGGTTCCATTGGCAGGCTTAATAAAATCTCCTTTTAATTCATAACTGTCTCGATTTAAATATTTATTGAGCTTAATTTCTTCTACATCTTTTATAATTCCATTAAAGCGAGGAAAAATTATAATATCGCCTTTCTCTATATCTTTTGCTTGAACCCATTGAGGGTGATAATTTTTGAAATATTGGTAAGAACAATTCCTTCGTTTAATATAGGCACAGGCTGGTTTGCAAATAGCGCCTCCCATATTTGTACACTTTTTATAAGTTTTAATTATATAAAAAGGATGTTCTGGCGTAGTTTTTAATCCAATTCCAAAATTATACGGTTTTATATCATAAATTGGCCCCTTATAAAATCTGGTATAAATTTGTTTAACTTTTTTTAATCTTCCTTCGTGAGTATAAACTTTATCTCCAATAGATATATCTTTTATTTTTTTTATTCCAGGATTGCTATGTAAATAAGTATCTGGCAATAGACAGTGAGCAGGGACAATCAAACAATCTTCGGAAATATTTAAAACAATTTTGGCTAATTCTTTGACATCCAATCCCAAAATTGGCCTGCCATCGGATTTGAGATTTCCAATTAAATTTAAACGGGTATTAATTTTTTCAACTGTTTCAAAATTAGGGGCGAAGATTAAAATATGGATTTTCCGAACTTTTCCTTTTTTAGAATAAATGCAAGAGATTTCTGAAGTTAAAATAAAAAAAACTTCTTCCAATTTTGAATCTTTTAGCTGAAAAAGGCCGGGCTTTCTTTCTTCTAATTTTTCTTTTATTTCGCCAAACCAGACCGGATGAGTAAAGTCGCCTGTGCCTAAAACTTTTATTCCCTTAATTTTTGCCCAGCTATGATAATTGGCCAAATCAGCCCGGGAAGAAGTAGCTCTTGAAAATTTTGAATGGATATGAAAATCGGCTATAAATTTCATTGGCTTTCTTCTTTCTTTTCTTCCTTCTTTGATTTTTCTTTTAAAAATATTCTTTTTTCCCATTCTCCTTCTAAATAACCTAAACCGGCTAATACCCCAATAATTAAAACCGTACCAATAACTGCCAAAGCATACTCTCCAATTCCAACTAATACTCCAATCCCGGCTGTTACCCAAAGACCGGCAGCAGTAGTCAATCCTTCAACATGAAATTCTTTTTGAATAATTAAACCAGCGCCAATAAAACCAATTCCCACGAGGATACCTTGAATTATAATAGTAGGGTCAACTCGAACTCCCGCGCTTCCTAAAAGCTTAGAAAATGCAACTAAATGAAATCCTACAATTGTAAAAAGACAGGCTCCTAAAGAAATTAAACTAAAAGTTCTTATTCCGGCCTCTTTTCTTCGCCATTCCCGCTCTAACCCGATTAAAGCTCCTAAAAAAATGGCAAGGAGAAACTGAAAAATTTTTATCCACATAAAGATGCTTAAATTTTATATACTTTATATCCTTCTCTGACTTTTTCTTTTATTTTTAACCCAAATGTGTCTCCTTTTTTCGCCTTTTTGATTTTCTGATGTTCAATTTCCATTGAATCAACCGTTTGAGTAAAATCAGTGGTTTCGCCTCCAATAATTCTAATGGTCTCGCCAACCTTTAAAGGGGAAGAAAGTTCTATCACCGCCACGGAAATATTATCAAAATAGTGGGTTATTTTACCAATTAATTTGCCTTCCTTTTTTTCAGTTTTTTCAGTACCGCATTCGCATTTTGGCATATTTATTATTATTTACCCTGTGGAATCCCTTTTCGTGGGAATTTCGTCTTTGACGAAATTATTCCACGGGGTGAATTTTTTATATATTTGTTATTCGACCTTTTTTCTTTTTTAATTAGTTGAATTAATTTAGAAACTAATTTCTTTGGATTACTATCAAAAACAATCTTTTTTTCCGGCCGATGCCCTCTTTTTAGAATCTCTGGAATTAAATCAGCCGTCCCGCCAGAATTTTCTAAAACTCCAATGGGAAGTTTTGCTTCAAAAGCAACGGTAAATTCATTGAGAGTGCCTGTCCGACCACAAATAATTATTACGCCATCAGCCGCTTTTGTCAAAATAAGATTGCGACCAACATAATCAAAACCAGTATAAACAATTAAATCAAATTTATCTATCGGTAAATGGTAAACCCTAATATGTTCTTTTTCGGAACTGGCTGGAGAAAAACCAATACTTGTTCCTTTAATTTCTTTCGCTCCTTTGGCAGCGAAATAAGGAGCGCCAGTCGTAGCCCCGGTTAACAAAACCCCTCTCTGACGGATAATTTCTTTACCGACTTCTTCTGACAATTGTTTTATTTTTAGACAACAATGGCTAATATCAGCGGCTCCAGAAACAACAATTTTATATTTTGAATCATTCCCCATACCCCGTAATTATAACATATTCATTCTAAATTCGTAGCCGTGCTTTTCAAAACCGAGTTTTTTATAAAAACGATGAACTTTCGGCCGAGAAAAGCGACTAGTACAAATTAACTTGTAACAACCGCTTTTTTTAGCTTCTTCTATTAAAACTTTCATAATTTTTGTCCCATAACCTTTGTCTCGGTAATTTTCTTTTACAAAAACATCTTCCACCAACCCAAAAGGTTCTTTATGCAAGTCATTGGTTAAAATATAAAGAAAAACTCTGGCTATTTCTTTATTTTTTTCTAAAATCAAAATTTTCAATCCTTTATAACCAATAATTCCACACATAAGAAAAATTTAATAAATACAATGCGCCTGACTGGACTCGAACCAGCAATCTTTGGCTCCGGAGGCCAATATTCTATCCATTGAACTACAGGCGCCTACCTACCTTTATCAGCTATTGTCTTTTGGGCTATAATATAAAAATTTGAATTTGATAATCTTGGAGTAAATTTTCTTTCTGCCCCAACTAAAAATTCTCCGTCCTTTATTAAATTAAAATTTATTTCTCTAATTAACTTTAGCAACTTCTTTTTTGTAAAACAATGAAAATAACAATTTTTCATTCCTTGCCAATCCATTAAAATATCTCCAAAATCAAGTTTTGATTTCCCCAAAATTTTTAATAAACCAAATTTAAATATAATTTTTCTTGTTCTCCATTTTTGCCAAAGATTCCAAACTGTCAAAATCAATAAACCATCTGGTTTTAAAACTCTTTTGATTTCTTTTAAAAGTTGCGTTTGAAATTCTTTTGAGGGAATATGATGGAAAAGAGCTATGGCATAAACCTTATCGAAATAGTTATCTGGAAATGGTAGGTTAATTACATTAGTAACTTTAAATTTTGCTTTCGAATACTTAATTTTGGCAATTTCAATTAGTTTTTCTGAAAAATCTGCGCCCGTGTAATCTACTTCCTTTTTATTAAAAAATTCATACCACTGTCCAACTCCGCAACCCAAATCTAAAATTCTTTCCCCCGGAATTGCATATTCGTCCACTAAAAACTTTGCTTCTGGCCAAGGTTTTTCGCGATATCTTGCAAACTCTTCGGCAATTAAGTTATACTTTTCTTTGGTTTCTCTTAAAAGGTATTCGGCGTAATCTTTTTTCATAAAATTATGGAAACTTTAGAAAAAATTGTTTTAGAAATGTTAAAAACTCGAATTAAAACTCGGAAAGATTTAGATTCTTTTAAAAGAAGTATGGCAAAAAAATATAAAATACTTTGCCCCAGCAATGTTAAACTACTTAAAATTTATCATGAATTAGCTGAAAATAAAAGTGTTAAATCTTCAAAAAATATTGAAAATCTGCTCCGGACAAGACCAATTCGTTCTCTTTCCGGGATAATCAATGTCTCGGTTTTAACCAAACCCTTCCCTTGTCCGGGTAAATGTCTTTACTGTCCTTTGGAAAAAGGCATTCCTAAAAGTTATTTAAAAGATGAACCAGCGGTCCAGAGAGCAATTTTAACTGATTTTAATCCTTATTTACAAGTAAAAACTCGGCTCCAAAGTTTAGAAAAAATTGGCCATCCCATTGATAAAATTGAATTGCGGCTCATTGGAGGAACGTGGTCGTATTATCCCAAGCAATACCAGTGTTGGTTTATTAAAAGATGTTTTCAAGCTTGTAATGAGTGGGGTAAGCAAAAAAGCTCAAAGCTCAAAACGCAAAACGCAAAATTACAACTCAAAACTAAAAACTTAAAGAATATCCAAAAAAAGAACGAAAAAACAAAACAGAGAATTATTGGGTTATCTATTGAAACTCGGCCTGATTTCATTGATACCAAAGAAATAAAAAGATTACGGGAGCTTGGAGTAACCAGAGTGGAATTGGGAGTACAGAGCATTTACGATGATGTTTTAAAGTTAAATAGAAGAGGGCATGGGGTTAAAGCGATAATTAAAGCAACAAAACTTTTAAAAGATGCCGGATTTAAGATTTGTTATCAAATGATGCCAAATTTACCTGGTTCTAATTTAAAAAAAGATATAAAAATGTTTGAAGAAATTTTTGAAAATCCCGATTTTAAACCCGATCTTTTAAAAATTTATCCCTTGGCCTTAGTTAAAAATGCGCCTTTATACAAATGGTATAAAAAAGGCAAATTTAAACCTTATCCCAATAAAAAATTGATTGAATTGCTAATAGAAATTAAAAAGAGAATTCCTTACTATTGCCGAATCCAAAGAATTATGCGAGATATTCCCTCAAAAGATATTATTGAGGGCGGAGCAAAAATTTCAAATTTAAGAGAACTAATCCAAAAAGAAATGAAAAAAAGACAATTAAAACGAAGCGAAGCGTTTAAATGCAAATGTATTAGATGCCGAGAAATTAGAGAAAATTATGACCCAAAAGAGAAAATCTATCTCTTTCGACAAGATTATGAGGCCTCGGGCGGAAAAGAAATATTTTTAAGTTTCGAAAATAAAAAACGGGAAAAACTCTATGCCTTGCTCCGTCTTCGCTTGCCGGCGTTGAAAGGGACAGCGATAATTCGCGAAGTTCATACTTATGGCCAGATGTTGCCAGTAGGTGAAAAATCTCTCTCGCCTCAACATCAAGGATTAGGGAAAAAATTAATAAAAATTGCTGAAGGAATTACAAAAAAGAAATTCGGGGTAAAAAAAATCGCGGTTATTTCTGGAATCGGAGTCCGCGATTATTACCGAAGAAAATTAGGTTATCGATTGAAAGATACCTATATGATAAAATTTATTTAACTCTTGAAATTCTGATTAATCCCGAACAAGGGGTGAGCTCAATTTTTTCTTTTTCTAATTCGTCCAAAAATATATTCATTCCTAAAGAATCAGAACTGATATGCCCGGCAATAACCACATTGATATTTGCCGCCTCTGCTTCTTTTCTGTGCTCTTCTGATTGATGCATTGATAAAATTGTTCCAATTCCGGCAATTGCCATTTTTTCATAAAGTTTTGGAGAACCTTCAGTACCGCCGGTAATTTCAGCTATGGCAATTTTCCCGCATCTCCTTTCCGCGCTCCCGGTTGAAATTTTTGGTCCAAATCCCAGTTTGGTCGCTTCTTTGTATTCCGGGACTTCCTTTAAAATTCTCATCAAATCCTCAACTCTTTCCGGTTTATTTTTTTCAACCAAATTTTTCAAAAATTTTGCCGCCAAATTGTCAGCCGGAGTGTGAATATTTATTAAGTTTATCCCCAAAAGTTTTGCCGTCTGGACTGTTTCTTGCTGATTTAAAACATTTACCCCCCTCGCCACTTCAGAAATCCTCTCTTTCATCAATCCCTCGGCAACATTTATCGGAACTCCATATAAATTTAAAACATCGGAGTGAAGGTCCATCACCTCAGAAAGGGCTGCCAATCCTTTTCCAACCGGATGATGGGCAATCACCAAATCAACTCCCAATTCTTTGGCCACTAATAATTCGGCAGAATCAATATCAATTCCAATTAAAACTTTTTTGGCCTCAATATCCTTTGAAATATTATGAATTCTGCTATCTAAGTAGGGATTTTCCAATGCCTCCAAATCAAATTCCTCCTTTTCCTCATTTGGCAATTTTTCATATTTCTCTCTTTTTCTTTCTAAAAATTTCTTTACTCCTTCTTCCCCTCTAAAATCTGCCCCTATTCCCATTTTTAGCGCTAAATTAAAAATTTCTTTTATTTTCATATTTTTTAAAATTTATTCTTTAAAAAATCTTTTATAAAGTTCATTTATTAACTCTTCTTGTTTTTTAAAATCTAAAACTTCCCGGCGAATCCGCGCCTTTTCTTGCCGAATATATTTGCGTAAACTTCTGGGAAGTTTTTTGTTCATAAATAAAAAAATCTTTTAGAGATTTTTGCATATGAGGTTCTTACATCTTATCCTGTTTTAAATTTAAATTCAAGTTATTCTCCTTTTATCACTGCTAAAGGCTTCAATTTTGCTACTTTCTTAGATAAACCAGCATTATGAACTATATTCACTATTTCATCAATATCCTTATAAGCAATGGGCGCTTCTTCAGCAATGCCCCGCATTGAAAAGCATTTAACAATAATTCCTCTTTGTTTTAAATTTCTCACTACTTCTTGCCCAGAGATCCTTCTGACTGCTTCATGGCGCGACATCGTACGTCCAGCGCCGTGACAAGTTGAGTAGAACGCCTCTTCTCCCTCTTTCGTCCCCACTAAAACATAGGAAGCTGTGCCCATACTCCCAGGGATAAGCACTGGCTGACCCCAGGGCTGATATTTTTTTGGAATTTCAGGATGGCCAGGCGGAAAAGCCCGAGTTGCTCCCTTGCGATGGACAGCGACTTCCATCTCTTTTCCATCAATTATATATTTTTCTTTTTTAATAATATTATGGGCAACATCATAGAGCGCCACCAACGGTGAAGCTTTCTCTCCTAAAACTAAGTTCCAAGCTTTTCTAATGAAATGAGCTATCATTTGGCGATTAGCCCAGGCATAATTGGCAGCCGCCGCCATTGCTGAAAAATATCTCTGACCTTCAGGGGAGTTAAAAGGAACGCAAGCAAACTCTCTATCTGGAACTTTAATTCTATATCTTTGCATAGCCGGGATCATTGTTCTTAAATAGTCGGTACAAACCTGGTGACCAAGCCCACGCGAGCCACAATGAATCATTATTATAATTTGGTCTTTAAATAGTCCGAAAATCTCGGCTACTTCCGCATCAAAAATTTCTTCAACTTTATCAAGTTCACAGAAATGATTTCCCGAGCCGAGAGTTCCAACCTGATCCCTTCCGCGATTTTTAGCGTGGGGAGAAACAGCTGAGGCATTTGCCCATTCCAATCTTCCTTCCGATTCACAGTTTTCAATATCCTCTTTCTCTCCATAGCCTTGTTCTACTAACCTTTTTGCCCCACCCTCTAAAATTTTATCTATTTGGTCAATTGAAAATTTTATTTGTCTTCCTCTCCCCAGACCAGAAGGGACTTCTTTTTGAATTTCCGTAGTTAATTTATCTAAATATGGTTTAATATCTTTTTCTGAATATTCTGATTTTAATAATTTCATCCCGCAATTGATGTCATATCCGCAGTTTGAAACCACAAAATTATTAGCGACAAAATTATGGTCTGGATGGTTAACCGTAAAGTCGTAAACGTAACCCTTGAAGGGAATTTTTTTGATTTCCGAAACTTCATCCCAAATTGCCCCGCTTTTGCCTAATCCCTTCGTTACATTTTTTATAAATTCTTTAAACTTCGGAAATTGACCAACAAATGGTCGCGACAGACCTCTTCCTCCTCGGACGATTAATTTATCAAGTTTTCTTTCCTCCCGTTTCTCCCAATTTATTACACCTTTTCGACTTCTTATTCTCTGAGACAAAATTTTTTCTTTAATAAATTGCTGTTTTGATCTCATATAACTCACTGCTAAATTTGCTAAAAGCCGCTTTTCTTGGTTATATTCATAATTAATCTTTCCCCATAAATTGATAAGGTTCGCCGGCTGAGAAGAAAAAATCAATCTCAGGCGATAAGATAATTGACCATTTTTATTTTTTTGCTCCTTTCGTTGACTTATTTTATTGGTTTTAACGCCAAATTCATTTAAAAGTTTTGCGATTTGAGAAAGAAATTTTTTACCGCTTGCTAGATATTTTTTGCTTTTATTAATCCCTAAAACTGATGCGTAAAAATTGAAGCCGTGTCTTTTATAGACAGCCGGAGAAGTTAATTCAGCTCCGAAGAAAGCTGCTAAGAACAATCTTTTTTGCCATAAAGGTAACTTAAAAATCCAAACTGGCAAAACAAAATTTTGGTTTACTTTATTGCCAATTGGTATTCCTAGCGCTTTTAGTAAAAGTACGAGACTTGATGATGTTACGCTCAAACTATTTTCAATTTCCTTGAATTGATATTCCCGATAAATGGTTCTGACGGTGTGATTTCTCTCTCTTTTTTGTAAAAAGGCTGTGAAACCAATGGTCTTCAGATCTTCTTTGAGTAATAATAGATCTTCCTTCTTTCCATAAAATGATATTCTTCCTCTTTTCCTTCCATTAGTAAAGTTCATTGATCCATCACCAAGCAAATATCCCATAATCTTTAATAAAACTGGGGAAGCTGGCGATGTTGATTTTAAAGGCAAGAGGTTTCTGAATTTCAGTCGGTTTATAACTTGCAAAAGTCCCTTCCCTCTTTCTTGTTGTTTCAATAATTCCCATTGTTTTCTAATATCTTTTTCGGTTACTAATATAAAATCTTTAACTTTCTTATAGGGAACGCCTTCGTAAGGGTATATCGCCATCGTGTTTCCTCTATTAAGTTTACCAAGTGGACGCATGCCTATCGGAGTATAAAATGGGTGATCAGGTGTAGCATATACTTGTCTACCTGTTTTAGTTGTGACTTTAATAATTGAGGGATTAGCTTTTAATTTCCAGAGTCTTGAGAGATTTGTTTTTTGAATCTTCTTGACTTTAAAATTTAAACAGGTAATTTCATCAAACAAATGTCCATTTTGAAATTCACTGATTGGTACCCAATATCCTAATGGATGAAAAATCTTTGTTTCTTTCGTTAAACACATTCCCGGCGAAATAATGCCATCAGAAATTCTGATGGCCGCTACCCCGCCAATGGGACTGGCATAACCCTCATGACAATCAGGCATGGCTAAACCATATTTTTGAATGCCTGGTAGACAACATAAATTTATTAATTGTTCTAAGGACTTATCGCGAAAAATATCCTCTAACATTTTTTCGGAAGTATAAACCCTTGCCGGCACTCGCATATCTTTCCTATAAGTTTTAGGAATTTCCCATAAGTAGTTATTTATTTTTACAAAATCTTTTTTTGAAAGCATATATTTATATTTTAATTCATTTTGCTAAAAATTGCTAAAAATAAGAACCTAATAAAAATCCTCCGAAATGTTTTTTAATTCCGGAGGATTTTTAGGTTGCCCTAAATGTCATTTCGCTTTTTGTCAGAACCGTTTTATTCTCGTTAGGGTACGTGTGAACTGTTGACAGCAGAAAACCATTATCCTGAATCTGGCAATCTATCATTGTATAAGCATCTCCAGGAAATCGATGGAAAAGAGTAAATTTTTTTAAATCCTCATCAACAATTGGTCTCACAAAAGGCAAAATGCTAGCCGAGGTCTTATAAATTACTTCTTTGTCTTCATAATCTTGGCTATAACCCTCACTGCTAATTTCTTCTCCTCTTAAGCTTATTGTTGGTTTTATTGTTTCTTCATTAATCTCTTGGCAACTTAATACTTCAACAATTTCCCCATATTGCCAAATATGACTTTCGCCAACAATAAAAAGAGAAAGTTTTGTCTCTTTTCCTTCAATTTCAATTTCTTTTTGTTCAACTACCCGGAATATTTTAAGAAATTGATTGAACTCATCTAAAGAAAATCTGTTCCAAAAGAAAAACCTTAGTTCATTAACTTCTTGAATTACTTTTCTCATTTTCTTTTCACCTCCTTTCAGTCAGCCCCTGTCAAATTCAGCTCCTTCCAGTCGCGAATTTGCCGCGCTCTGCGGAGCGCCCCCTTATTTTATTTTTAAATGACTAAACTAATTATAACTCAATTTTCAAAAAATTAAATATCAAAAAGTGCCACCGCTTCCCAATCTCCGTCTTTCCCGCCTGCGCGGGCAGGCCCGCCTGCGCGGGCAGGTTTCTGAGAAATATTCAAATCATGATAAGTAACTGCTTTAATATCTTCCCCGAATCTCTCAACTTTTTGGCCGATTAATTCCCCATCAAGCTCGGTGTCAGTAAATTTTTTAAATTTTATACAATTATAAATTTCTTTGTTCAGCTGAATTAAATATAAAACTTCACTCAGGAAATCCACTAACAGCGTTTCTAAATTAAAAGATTTAATTCGTATAATTTTGAGTTTTGCTTTTTGAGCTTTAATTTTAGGACGAAGTCCGCTTGTCATTCCCAAAAGCATATTTAAAAAAAGCTCTTGTTTCGTTTTCCCAAAAGCTCTTATTTTCAAATCTGCTTTATGTTCAAGAATTTCATATTTTTTTCCAACTAAATTCTTCATTCCAAATATTTTTTAATTATTTTGACTAACTCACGCGGTTCATAATTTGCTTTAATTAAATATTTTTTTGCGCCTAATTCGTCTGCTTTTTCCTTTGTTTTCGGGTCGTCAAGATTAGAGAAAACAATAATTGGAATTTTTGAAATCGAAGGTTCATTCTTTTGCGCCTTTAAAAAAGAAAGTCCATTTTCACCAGGAAGAAGAATATCTAAAATCACTAAATCCGGTTTTTCTTTTTTTGCCAATTTCAAACCATCAATCACATCTTTGGCTTCAAAAATTTCAAATCCTTCCATCTCAAATTTCTCTTTATACATGGAAAAAAGTATTTTCTCATCTTCAATTATTAAAATTTTTTTCATAAACTCCTAATTAAATTATAGTTTATTTCATCGCAAGTTCAATACAAAAACTTGAACCCTTTCCCTTGCCTTCTGATTCTGCTCGGATTGTGCCATTGTGCATTTCAATAAATTTTCTGGCAATGTAAAGTCCGAGTCCCACTCCTTCAGAATAAAGCCGAGAACCTACTGCCCCTCGGGAAAAACTCTCAAAGAGTTTAGATAGCTCATCTTCTGTCAAACCTGTACCCGTATCCGACACTTCAATTTTGCATTTTGAATTTTGCATTTTGCATTTTATTGTGATTCCGCCTTTCTGGGTATAGCGAATGCTGTTGTCAATAATATTGTAAATCGCTTCTTTTATCTTTTCGCTGTCAATTAACATTTCCGGCAACTGCTTTTTTGCCTGCCCCGTAGGGAGCTTGCTCTCCTTCGGGGGTTTTTCAAACCGTAGATAAAGATTTTTTTCTTTGACTTTAATCTCTAATTCTTTTATGGCTTGTTCAATTATTGGTTCAATTGGCGCTTTTTTAAGCTTTAGTTCCATTTTCCCTGTCTCAATTCTGGTTGCCGAGAGTAAATCATTTACCAGCTTTATCAATCTCTCTGAAGATAAATAAACGTCTTTCATTTTTTCTTGGACTTTTTCTGGAATTTTTCCATAATCCCCATCCAAAATCATTGAAAGATAACCTTTAATCACGGTTAAAGGGGTTCTCAACTGATGCGAAGCAATGGAAAGAAATTCCATCTTGGCCTCATCTAATTTTTTCAGCTCCTGATAAGCTATTCCCAGTTCTTCCCTCAACTTGATTTCTCTTAGAACGCTTTTAATGAGAGAATAACCAAAGAAGAGAAAGATAACCAAAATTATTCCTTTTAGAATCTGGATACCAAGTGTCTGAGTAAATAAAACCGCATCCAAAAAAAGTAAAATCGCAATCAACCCAACCAACAAAGCAGTCAAGACAACCTTTATC
>Ga0210044_10004949_pt1 | contig 18278 bp, 12 predicted proteins | sample CryGey13umfilter_2_FD_183959 | JGI IMG/M metagenome (GOLD analysis project Ga0210044, IMG submission 183959) | Groundwater microbial communities from aquifer in Utah, USA - Crystal Geyser 4/9/14 3 um filter (SPAdes) (version 2) | ecosystem: Environmental > Aquatic > Deep subsurface >... | reverse complement strand
CTTCGCCGAGGCGCTTTTTTAACTCAGTGCTTCAATAGGAGGGTCCCGCGGAGTCGCCGCAGGAGGGGGGGCGCAGTGAGGTAAAGCGCAGCCGTGCGGGTTCATCGCACGGCGAGCCACGAACGGAGCCCCGCCCTCCGGAGGCGACGAAGCAGACATTCGCGATTGAACGCGGGCGAGTGACGGGATATCCTACGGGTTACGTTTCATAAATGGAGCCTGACTACCCACGGGAGACGACGAAGATGGGCGAAGAATCGTTCGCGCTGATCGAGAAGAAGATCACCGACCTGGTCCAGGTCGTGACCGCATTGAAAAAGGAGAAGGAAACCTTGGCGGGAGAGCTCGCGCGCAGGGACGGGGAGGTGAAGGAACTGACCCGGAAACTGGCCGAACTTTCGAAAGATCGCGTCGAGGTGAAGGACCGGGTGGAGAAGATCCTCTCCCGGTTGGACGCCATTGAGTTATAGGTTCGAGGCGGTATAATAAAAGGGAAGAGGATGGAGAACCGGATCGACGTCAATATCGCCGGGTACGCCTTGACCGTCCGGACGGAGCGGTCGGCGGAGCACATGGAACGCCTGGCCGAGACGCTGAACGGAAGGGTCCGGGAGATCCAGAAACAGGGAGGCTCCGCGAACTACCTGAACATCGTCATGCTCGCGGCGATGGAGCTTGCCGACGAGGTCCTGATGTTCGAGGAGCGGTCCCGGGAATGGAAGGAGCAGGTCTTGGCGCTGCGGACGGAAAGGGAAGCCCTGAAGACCCGGCTGGACCGGAAGAGCCGGGACCTCCTCGCGACCCTCGACGCCGCATTGAAGTAGGCTGGCAGGAAATTCGCAAGGGCCCCTGCCGTGATCGTGATCGTGGGAAGAGTTTGAGCCAACATGTAGAGAACGGGATCCTGCCCGGGCGGCGGTGAGCATCCCTTCAGTTTGGGAAGCCTGAAGCGGCCCGACCTGGAACCCACCTGGTGAACGCCAGGTTCAACTCGACCGGCGACACGGCATTCGCGGGGGCGCTTCTTTCAGGACGGAACCAGGGCGGGGAATGCCCGTTTGTATAGATCAGGGCGGCGATCACGGTTGTTGCGGCGACGTTCTTATCGCGGTTCGATGCGGCGGCAATTTTTATCCGAATAAGGGTACCCGGCGTCACAGGCCAAAACGTTTCCGCAGCGCGAGCGCAGCAGCCCCGCGGTTTTCGCCCCCTCCCCCGTTCACATCCGTCGAAAGGCGTCCGATGCTTGTCCTTGAGCGCAAGGAGATCCTTCGCAGGGAAGGCCGTATCCGGTGCAGGGAGCGGTCCATATCGACGGTTTCGGCCGAGGCCGGGGAACGTGCGCAGGAACACTTTCTTCGGGAGTTTCCCCCACGGGCTGGGGTCTCCGCGGCCCTGTACTGCGCGCTGGCCGGCGAGATCCCTACCGATCGGATCCGGCACGCGTATCTTGGGGCGGGAGCCCGGCTCTACTATCCCCGGACCACGGAGAGTCGAACGCTCGCCTTCTACCCGCACCGGGAAGGGGACGGTTGGGAAACGGGGCCGTACGGGATCTCCGAGCCGCCCAAACCGACGGGCGTCGAACCGAGGCTGGCGGGATGGGACATCGTCGTTATCCCGGGCCTCGCCTTCGATCGGCGGGGGAACCGTCTCGGGCACGGGTTCGGGTATTACGACCGGTTCCTCGGAGGACTGCCGAAGAGCGTGCCGCGTGTCGGGCTTGCCTTCGCGGGCCAGTTGGTTCCGGAAGTGCCGGTCGACGCCTGGGACGTCCCCGTCCACGCGTTGGTGACGGAAGAAGGGGTGATCCGGGCCGCGAACGCGTCCGGTCCCCTGAACCATAGATGATCCACCGAGGAGGCACACTTTGAATATGTCGATGGCGCTCATCGCGGTCCTCGCGGCGCTGGCCGTGGGGCTCGGCGTGTACGTGGCGTTCCTGCTTTCCGGGAAAAAGGGCACGCTGGACAAGGTTCGGGCCGATGCGCGGGCCGAGGCGGAGAAGGCGGAGGAGATCCTCCGGAGCTCCCGGAAGGAGGCCGCGAACATCCTGAAGGAGGCCGCCCTCCAGGCCAAGGACCATCTGCTGCAGGTCAAGATCGACTTCGAGAAGGAGACGCGGGAACGGAAGAACGAGCTAAGCCAGCTCGAGAAGCGGCTCCTCCAGAAAGAGGACCAGTTCGACCGGAGGAACGACCAGGTCGAGGCGCGCGCCACCGAGTACGCGAAGAAGGAGCAGGAGATCGCGGAACAGACCCGGAAGCTCAATGCGGCCCAGGCGGATCTCGACGCCCGGCTGGCGGCGACCCGGGCCGACCTCGAGCGGGTGGCGGGCCTTTCGGCCGAGCAGGCCAAGGCGGAAATCGTGGAGTTGATCGCCGAGGATGCCAAGATGGAAGCCGGCAAGAAGATCCGCGTCATGGACGAGGAGTTCAAGGAGGAGGCGACGCAGAAGGCCCGGAAGATGATCTCCCTGGCCGTCCAGCGGTACGCGGCGGACTACGTCGCCGAGCACGTCGTGAGCGCGGTGCCGCTCCCGTCCGAGGAGATGAAGGGGCGCATCATCGGTCGCGAGGGGCGGAACATCCGCGCCTTCGAAGCCGCCACCGGCATCGACGTCATCATCGACGACACCCCCGAGGCGGTCATCCTGTCCGGCTTCAACCCGGTCCGCCGTGAGATCGCGAGGATCTCCCTGACCCGCCTCCTCCAGGACGGGAGGATCCACCCGGCCCGGATCGAGGAGACGGTCGAGAAGGTGACCAGGGAGGTGGAGGAGACGACCCGCGAGGCGGGGGAGCAGGCGCTCTTCGACCTTGGGATCCACGGCGTCCACGCGGAGCTCGTGAAGCTGATCGGGAGGCTGAAGTACCGGACCTCGTACGGGCAGAACATCTACACCCACTCTCTCGAAGTGGCGTTTCTGTGCGGGATGATCGCCTCGGAGCTGGGGCTGAACGCCAAGACCGCCAAGCGTGCGGGACTGCTCCACGACATCGGAAAGGCGGTCGACCACGAGGTCGAGGGGCCGCACGCGCTGATCGGGGCCGACCTGGCCCGGAAATACGGCGAGTCCGCGAAGATCGTCCACGCGATCGGGGCGCACCATGAGGACGAGTCGCCCAAGGACATCCTGCCGATCCTGGTCCAGGCGGCGGACGCCCTGTCCGGCGCCCGGCCGGGGGCGCGCCGCGAGATGCTGGCGAACTACCTCAAGCGTCTCGGGGACCTTGAAGCGATCGCGAAGTCGTTCCCCGGCGTGGAGAAATCGTACGCGATCCAGGCGGGGCGGGAGATCCGCATCATCGTCGACTACCAGAAGATCGGGGACGACGCGGCGACCCTTCTCGCCCGCGACATCGCGAAGAAGATCGAGACGGACCTCTCGTATCCCGGCCAGATCCGCGTGACGGTGATCCGCGAGACCCGCGCCGTCGAGTACGCGAGGTAGTGCTCCAGGACCCGTTGCGGTAGACGTAAGGTCCGGGAGCTATGGGGAGCGTATCCGCCATAGCTCCGAAGTCATAGAGATTATTGTCGCGACGAGGAGCGACGGCGGATAGCGCTTCGTTGATGCCCCTCCTTCGCTCCGACGCCGGGTGAGAAAACCCTGGGCGTCGGAGCTACGGAGGGTCCTCGGCATAATCGAATAATGAGGTGCCTCGGGATGTGGGTCCTGTTCTTCGGAGACGTCGTCGGCAAGCCAGGGCGGAAGGCCGTGACGGAGTTCCTCTCCCGCCTGCGCGGCGTCCGCGACGTCGACTTCGTGATCGCGAACGGTGAGAACGCGGCCGGCGGGATGGGGTTGACGGACTCCGTCGTCCGCGAGCTGTTCGAGGCCGGCGTCGACGTGTTGACGGGCGGCAACCACGTGTGGGACAAGAAGGAGGGGATCCCGCTGGTGCGCGCGGGGGAACGGATTCTCCGGCCGGCGAACTACCCGCCGGGCGTGGACGGGCGGGGATGGGGCGTTTTCCGCGGCCGCAGCGGCACGCCGTACGCCGTGGTGTCGCTGATCGGCCGTGTCTTCATGGGAAGCTACGACTGCCCGTTCCGTTGGGCCGACGCGGCGCTCCCCGGGATCCGACGCGAAGCGGCCTGCGTCGTGGTCGATTTTCATGCCGAGGCGACGTCCGAGAAGCGGGCGCTCGCCCTGTATCTCGACGGAAGGGTTTCCGCGATCGCGGGGACGCACACCCACGTGCAGACCTCCGATGCCTCGGTCCTGCCGGGCGGCGCCGGCTGCATCACCGACGCGGGGATGTGCGGCCCCGCCGGGTCGATCATCGGGATGGATCCGAAGACGGTACTGCGACGCTTCCTCCTCCAGGTGCCCGTCCGCTTCGATGTCGCCCCGGGCGAGCCGGAGGCGTCGGGCATCTTCTTCGACCTGGATCCGGGAACGGGGCGCTGCGCCGCGGTGCAGGCGTTCCAGACCTCCGAATCGCAAATGAGGAGCAGAGAGACATGGAAAACGTTCTCCAATCCCTGAGGCGAGGCACGGTGGAGGTGATCTCCGGAGAGGAGCTTTCCCGGAAAGTCGCCGCCTCAGCGAAGGAGAAGCGCCCCCTGCGGGTGAAGGCGGGGTTCGACCCCACCGCGCCGGATCTCCACCTCGGGCACACGGTGCTCATCCAGAAGTTGAAGCACTTCCAGGACGCGGGGCACCAGGTCATCTTCCTCGTCGGCGACTTCACGGGGATGATCGGCGACCCGTCGGGCAAGTCCGAGACGCGAAAGGCCCTCACGCGGGAGGACGTGGAACGGAACGCCGTCTCCTACAAGGAGCAGATCTTCAAGATCCTCGATCCGTCGCGGACCGAGGTCCGGTTCAACTCCGAGTGGCTTTCCTCGATGCGCATCGAGCAGATGGTTCGCGTCGCCGCCCAAATGACGGTGGCGCGGATGCTCGAGCGGGACGACTTCCGGAAGCGGTACGAGGAACAGCGCCCGATCTCGATCCACGAATTCCTCTACCCGCTCTTCCAGGGGTACGACTCCGTGGCGCTGCGGGCCGACGTCGAGTTCGGCGGGACGGACCAGAAGTTCAACCTGCTGGTGGGGCGCGACCTGCAGCGCGCCTACGGACAGGAACCGCAGGTGGTGATGACCACGCCGCTGCTGGTGGGGCTGGACGGCGTCAACAAGATGAGCAAGAGCCTGGGGAACTACGTGGGGATCACGGAGCCCCCGGAGACGATCTTCGGGAAGATGATGTCGATCTCGGACGAGTTGATGATCCAGTATTACGAGCTGCTCTCCGACATCGACGTGGGGGAGCTTTCCGCGCTGAAGGCGGGGTTGTCCGACGGCTCACGGCACCCGATGGACGCGAAGATCGCGTTGGCGCGCGAGATCGTCGCGCGCTTTCACGGGGCGGCGGCGGCGCGCGGGGCCGAGGACGGTTTTCGCGGCCGCTTCTCCAGGAAAGAGTTCCCGGAAGACGCGCGGCGGGTCGAGTTCGTCGCGGACGGCGGAACGCCGGATCTCGCCACGGTGGTGTCCCGCGTCTCCGGGAGCTTCACCTCGAAATCCGCCGCGCGGCGTCTCGTCGCGCAGGGTGGGGTGGAAGTGAACGGGGAGCGGGCGACCGATCCGTCCGTACTTCTCCCGTTCCCCTCGGAGGTCCGGTTGAAGATCGGAAAGAAGGAGTTCCTGGTCGTCGCCCTTCGGTGATATTCCGGGGAGAGCGCGTTTTTTTTTCTTGCATCCTTTCGGCGACTCCGGTACATTCATTCTTCCCCTCGACGGCACGATTCGCCTTCGAACAAATTTCCGCGGTTCGGGAAATAACGCTTGACAGTGGGAGAGCGTTTTCGTATATTGGTAAGTCCGGCGGCGTGGAATGCATCGTGCCGGGTTCGACGGGATCTTTGAAAACTGAACAGGGAATGCGAGGCGTGAACGGATCTTCTGTTTTGACCGCTTATCGTAATTAAGTGGAGAGTTTGATCCTGGCTCAGAACGAACGCTGGCGGCGTGCTTAACACATGCAAGTCGAGCGAGAAAGGGGGGGCAACCCCCTGAGTAGAGCGGCGCACGGGTGAGTAACGCGTGGGTAACCTACCCCCAGGCGGGGGATAACTACTCGAAAGGGTAGCTAATACCGCATGAGACCACGGGATCTTCGGGTCCTGAGGCTAAAGATGGCACCGGCTTGCCGGTGCCGTCACCAGGGGATGGGCCCGCGTCCGATTAGCTAGTTGGCGAGGTAATGGCTCACCAAGGCTTCGATCGGTAGCTGGTCTGAGAGGATGATCAGCCACACTGGAACTGAAACACGGTCCAGACTCCTACGGGAGGCAGCAGTGAGGAATATTGCGCAATGGGGGAAACCCTGACGCAGCAACGCCGCGTGGGTGAAGAAGGCCTTCGGGTCGTAAAGCCCTTTCGGACGGGACGAACGCTTCGCGGTGACAATCCGCGAAGTCTGACGGTACCGTAGGAAGAAGCACCGGCTAACTCCGTGCCAGCAGCCGCGGTAATACGGAGGGTGCGAGCGTTGTTCGGAATTACTGGGCGTAAAGCGCGTGTAGGCGGCCTTGCAAGTCAGGCGTGAAAGCCCTCGGCTTAACCGGGGAAGTGCGTCTGAAACTGCTGGGCTTGAGTACGGGAGAGGGAGGCGGAATTCCCAGTGTAGAGGTGAAATTCGTAGATATTGGGAGGAACACCGGTGGCGAAAGCGGCCTCCTGGACCGATACTGACGCTGAGACGCGAAAGCGTGGGTAGCAAACAGGATTAGATACCCTGGTAGTCCACGCGGTAAACGATGGGCACTAGGTGTGGGGGGTATCCACTCCTCCCGTGCCGAAGCTAACGCATTAAGTGCCCCGCCTGGGGAGTACGACCGCAAGGTTAAAACTCAAAGGAATTGACGGGGGCCCGCACAAGCGGTGGAGCATGTGGTTTAATTCGACGCAACGCGAAGAACCTTACCTGGGCTTGACATCCCTGGAACTCCCTGGAAACAGGGAGGTGCCCTCGAAAGAGGGAGCCAGGAGACAGGTGCTGCATGGCTGTCGTCAGCTCGTGTCGTGAGATGTTGGGTTAAGTCCCGCAACGAGCGCAACCCTTGTCCTTAGTTGCCAGCATTCAGTTGGGCACTCTAAGGAGACTGCCGGTGTTAAACCGGAGGAAGGTGGGGATGACGTCAAGTCCTCATGGCCTTTATGCCCAGGGCTACACACGTGCTACAATGACCGGTACAAAGGGCTGCGATACCGCGAGGTGGAGCGAATCCCATAAAGCCGGTCCCAGTTCGGATTGGAGTCTGCAACTCGACTCCATGAAGTTGGAATCGCTAGTAATCGCAGATCAGCAGGCTGCGGTGAATACGTTCCCGGGCCTTGTACACACCGCCCGTCACACCACGAAAGCTGGCTGTACCAGAAGCTGCCGGGCCAACCCGTAAGGGAGGTAGGCATCTAAGGTATGGTTAGTGATTGGGGTGAAGTCGTAACAAGGTAGCCGTAGGGGAACCTGCGGCTGGATCACCTCCTTTCTATGGAGCACATGCCGCATGCTTCGGCGTTGCGGCGTATGCAGGTTCGATTCACGCCTCCTTCCCTGTTCAGTTTTGAACGATCCGCTCCCATGGGCCTATAGCTCAGGTGGTTAGAGCGCACGCCTGATAAGCGTGAGGTCGGTAGTTCAAGTCTACCTAGGCCCACCATCCTTCGCCCGGACGGTTGGGCCCATGGGCTTCGGATGGCAAGCCATCACCGGCCCGTAAGGCGAAGGATGCCCTGCGAAGCTCCGAAGCGTCGGTTGGACTGGTTTCCGCGAGGAGCGTAGCAGGGCAGGTGGGTTGGCTACGTTGCCGCGCGGGGGTGTAGCTCAGTTGGGAGAGCGCCTGGTTTGCAACCAGGAGGCCATCGGTTCGATCCCGTTCACCTCCACCATCCTTCGCTCGAAGAGTGAAGGATGAAAGGATCTTCGAGCTACGGATGGCAAGCCATCCTTCGCCCGAAGGGCGAAGGATGCCCTACGAAGCTCCGAGCGTAGGTTTGATGGTTGCCGCGAGGAGCGAAGTAGGGCAGTTGAGCCCGTGGCGCAGTTTGATCGATCGCAGTTTTGATATATGGGGCGCGACGTATCGCGCCCCCGCTCTTTGACAACCGATTCCGAATGCGCTGTCCGAAATTCTTTCATGCGTTGAGTAGTGGTCAAGCGAACAAGGGCGCACGGTGGATGCCCTGGCGTCAGGAGGCGATGAAGGACGTGGCAGGCTGCGATAAGCTCCGGTGAGCCGCCTAACAGGCTTTGACCCGGAGATTTCCGAATGGGGCAACCCCCCGCGGCAAACCCGCGGGATCCGGCACTGAATACATAGGTGCCGGAAGCCAACGAGGGGAACTGAAACATCTAAGTACCCTCAGGAAGAGAAAGCAACCGCGATTCCCCCAGTAGTGGCGAGCGAACGGGGATCAGCCTAAACCCGGCTTATGCCAAGCCCGCAAGCGTTGTAGGCCGGGGGTTGCGGGTTCTGTTCGGGCGGATTTGCGGATCCGCCGGGAAGTCAAAAACCGGTACCGTAGTCGAAGCGGCTGGAAAGCCGATCCATAGAGGGTGATAGGCCCGTAGGCGAAACGGCACCGGCTTCCTGGAACAGACACCCAAGTACCGCGGGGCACGAGAAACCCCGCGGGAATCCGGGAGGACCATCTTCCAAGGCTAAATACTACCTGACGACCGATAGCGCACTAGTACCGTGAGGGAAAGGTGAAAAGAACCCCAGCGAGGGGAGTGAAATAGAACCTGAAACCGTGTGCCTACAAACAGTGGTAGCCCTATGCCGGCGGCTTGCCGTCGACAGGGTGACCGCGTGCCTTTTGCATAATGAGTCAGCGAGTTACCTTACGTGGCAAGGTTAAGCCGGAAGGCGGAGCCGTAGCGAAAGCGAGTCCTAATCGGGCGACATAGTCACGTGGGGTAGACCCGAAACCAGGTGATCTACCCATGGCCAGGATGAAGCAGGTGTAAAAGCCTGTGGAGGTCCGAACCGGTGTTGGTTGAAAACAGCTCGGATGAGCTGTGGGTAGGGGTGAAAGGCTAATCAAACCTGGAAATAGCTGGTTCTCCCCGAAATATATTTAGGTATAGCCTCGGGGCATTCAGTGACGGGGGTAGAGCACTGGATGGGCTAGGGGACCTACCAGTCTACCAAACCCAACCAAACTCCGAATACCGTCAACTGCTATCCCGGGAGTCAGTCTACGGGCGATAAGGTCCGTGGTCGAAAGGGAAACAACCCAGATCGCCAGCTAAGGCCCCAAAATATGTGCTAAGTGGAAAAGGATGTGGAAACGCTAAGACAGCCAGGAGGTTGGCTTAGAAGCAGCCATCCTTTAAAGAAAGCGTAACAGCTCACTGGTCGAGTGGGTCCGCGCCGAAAATTCATCGGGGCTCAAGCACATTGCCGAAGCTGCGGGTGGCCTTCGCAAGAAGGTCGCGGTAGGGGAGCGTTCCATTGTAGGTCGAAGCCGGACCGTAAGGACCGGTGGACGAACTGGAAGTGCTTATGCTGACACAAGTAGCGATAAAGCGGGTGAAAAACCCGCTCGCCGTAAGCCTAAGGGTTCCTGGGGAAGGTTAATCCGCCCAGGGTTAGTCGGATCCTAAGGTGAGGCCGAAAGGCGTAACCGATGGAAAACAGGTTAATATTCCTGTACCACCATTTCCGCGCTATTACCGAAGGGGGGACGCAGAAGGGTAGGTGAGCCAGCTGACGGACGTGCTGGTCCAAGCCGGTAGGGGGGCTTCCCAGGAAAATCCGGGAAGCCGTTATCTCCGAGAGGTGATGGGGAGGGGCTTCGCCCCGCAAACTCACTGATCCCACGCTGCCGGGAAAAGCCTCGTAGGGAGTTGGAATGGTGTCCGTACCGTAAACCGACACAGGTGGGCAAGGAGAATATCCTAAGGCGCTCGAGTGATCCCTCGTTAAGGAACTCGGCCAATTACCCCCGTAACTTCGGGAAAAGGGGGGCCCTTTGGGGTGAGGAGACTTGCTCTCCAGGCTTCAGGGGGCCGCAGAGAAATGGCCGCGGCGACTGTTTACTAAAAACACAGGACTCTGCTAAGTCGTGAAGACGACGTATAGGGTCTGACGCCTGCCCGGTGCCGGAAGGTTAAGGGGCGATGTCAGGGGGGCAACCCCCGAAGCTTCAAACCGAAGCCCCGGTAAACGGCGGCCGTAACTATAACGGTCCTAAGGTAGCGAAATTCCTTGTCGGGTAAGTTCCGACCTGCACGAATGGCGTAACGATCGCGGCACTGTCTCAACGAGGGGCTCGGCGAATCTGAAATACCGGTGAAGATGCCGGTTACCCGCACCTAGACGGAAAGACCCCGTGCACCTTCACTGCAACTTGGCATTGGATTTTGGAATAGCTTGTGTAGCATAGGTGGGAGGCTTTGAAACCGGGGCGCTAGCTCCGGTGGAGCCAACAGTGAAATACCACCCTGGTTGTTCCGGAATTCTAACCTGGGCCCGTAATCCGGGCCGGGGACAATGCCTGGTGGGCAGTTTGACTGGGGCGGTCGCCTCCCAAAGAGTAACGGAGGCGCGCGAAGGTTCCCTCAGGCTGATTGGAAACCAGCCGACGAGTGTAAAGGCATAAGGGAGCTTGACTGCGAGACTGACAAGTCGAGCAGGTGCGAAAGCAGGTCTTAGTGATCCGGTGGTTCCGCATGGAAGGGCCATCGCTCAACGGATAAAAGGTACGCCGGGGATAACAGGCTTATCTCCCCCAAGAGTTCACATCGACGGGGAGGTTTGGCACCTCGATGTCGGCTCATCGCATCCTGGGGCTGAAGTAGGTCCCAAGGGTTTGGCTGTTCGCCAATTAAAGCGGTACGTGAGCTGGGTTTAAAACGTCGCAAGACAGTTTGGTCCCTATCTGGTGTGGGCGTTGGAGACTTGAAGGGAGCTGTCCCTAGTACGAGAGGACCGGGATGGACGCACCGCTAGTGTACCAGTTGTTCCGCCAGGGGCATCGCTGGGTAGCTATGTGCGGAAGGGATAACCGCTGAAAGCATCTAAGTGGGAAACCCGCCCTGAGATGAGGTCTCCCGGGGCTATAAGCCCCCTGAAGGGCCCTCGTAGACTACGAGGTTGATAGGCCGGGTGTGTAAGCGCAGCGATGCGTTTAGCTGACCGGTACTAATCGCCCGTGAGGCTTGACCACTATTCAACGGATGAAAGATTTCGGACAGGCAGGGCGGATCGGTTGGCGCAACTGTTTGCGCGGATTTCCAGCTTTCGGTGGCGATGGCGGAGAGGCAACACCCGTTCCCATCCCGAACACGGCAGTTAAGCTCTCCAGCGCCGATGGTACTGCGGGGTTACCCCCGTGGGAGAGTAGGTCGCCGCCGAATTTAACCTTGGGCCCTTGCGCCGGAAACGGAGCAGGGGCCTTTTTCATTGATTTTCCGAACACACCTTGATGACGGAGCGTACACCCCATGTCCGGACACAATAAATGGAGCTCGATCAAGCACAAGAAAGGGAAGACCGACGCCATTCGTGGCAGGGCGTTCACCAAGATCACCCGGGAGCTCATCACCGCGGCCAAGATCGGCGGCGGCGACCCCGAGGGGAACGCGCGCCTGCGGGCCGCGATCCTGGCCGCCAAGGCGGTCAACATGCCCAACGACAACATTTCGCGTGCGATCAAAAAGGGGACCGGCGACCTCGAAGGCGTCTCGTATGAGGAGTACATGTACGAGGGGTACGGCCCCAGCGGTGTCGCGGTGCTGGTGAAGGTCCTCACCGACAACAAGAACCGGACGGTCGCCGATCTCCGCCACACCTTCACGAAATTCAACGGCAACCTCGGCGAGACGGGGTGCGTCAACTGGATGTTCGGCAAGAAAGGGTCGATCAGCGTCCTCAAGGAGTCCGTCGATGAAGAGAAGCTGATGGAACTGGCCCTCGACCTCGGCGCCGACGACGTCGACAGCGATCCCGAATCCCACGAATTCGAAGTCCGGTGCGAGCCGGAGGTCTTCGAGGCCGTGAAGTCGGGGCTCGAGGAGAAGGGCGTGAAGATCTCCTCGGCCGAGGTGGCGATGGTCCCCCAGACCACGGTGCACCTCGAGGGGAGGCCCGCCGAATCGATGCTCAAGATGATGAACTCTCTCGAGGAGTCCGACGACGTCCAGAACGTCTGGGCCAACTTCGACATCTCCGACGAGGACATGGAGGCGTTCGGCTGAGACGAATCCTGGGGATCGATCCGGGGTCGCTGCGGACCGGGTACGGGATCGTCGACGTCCGGGGGAACGCGGTGACCCCCGTGGCGTGGGGCGTCATCCGGCTCGATGGCGAGGCGTCGTTCCCCGATCGCCTCTTCAAGATCCACCGCGTACTCTCCGACCTGATCCTGCACCATCGGCCCACGGAAGCCTCGGTCGAGAAGGTCTTCCTTGCGAAAAATCCCTCCTCCGCTCTCAAGCTCGGCCAGGCGCGCGGCGCGGCGATCGTCACCTGCGGCATCCACGGCGTCGCGGTCCACGAATACAGCGCCAAGGAGATCAAGGCGGCTGCGACCGGGCACGGCGGCGCCCCCAAGGAGCAGGTCGCCGGGATGGTCGCCCGCCTCCTCGGCATCCGGGACCCGATCCCCCCCGACGCCTCCGACGCCCTCGCCATGGCCTTCTGCCACGCCGTCACCCGCGTGGTATCATAGCCCGCGATGATCGACCATCTTCGAGGGCGCCTCGCGGGGGGCGGGAAGGATTTCGTGGTGCTGGAGTGCGCCGGGATCGGGTTCCGCGCGCGCGTCTCCGACGCGACCCGCAAGGACCTCCCCCCCGACGGCGAGAGCTGCATCCTGCGCACGCATCTTCATTTCCGGGAGGGCGGCGCCGACCTGTACGGTTTCTCCACGGACACGGAGCGCGAAATCTTCCTGGCGACGATCGGCGTGAGCGGCGTGGGACCGAAGTCCGCCATGGCGATGCTGTCGGTCCTCGCCGTCCCGGGCGTTCTCGCGGCGTGCGCGCGGGAAGACGCCGCTCCCTTCTCGCGCGTGCCGGGGATCGGGAAGAAGCTCGCCCAGCGGATCGCCCTCGAATTGCCGGACCGGCTGAAGAAAGTTTCGGTCGATTTCAACCCACTGGAGGGAGAGCCGACGGCGCTCCCCACGGCGCCGGAAGCGGAGGCCTCGGAGGCGCTCGCCGCTCTCGGGTTTCCTCGGACACAGGCCCAGCTTGCCGTCGCGGCCGTCCGGCGGGAGAAAGGCACCGATCTCCCCACGGATCTCCTGATCCGGGAGTCGTTGCGCCGCCTGTCGGGAGGGCGGTAAACCGTGACGACGGAGCCGGGAGGCGCGAAGATGCCGGGCGGACGCATCGTCGATCCCGCCGCCGGAGCCGAGAGCCCCGTCGACCTCTCCCTGCGGCCGAAGCGGTTCGCCGAATTCATCGGACAGGCAGCGATCGTATCGAACCTCCGGACCTATATCGATGCGGCGATCGGTCGCGGCGAGCCGCTCGACCACGTCCTTCTCTCCGGCCCGCCGGGCCTCGGGAAGACGACGCTGGCACACATCATCGCCAACGAGATGGGGGTGGGGATCCGCACGACCTCCGGGCCCGCGATCGAGCGGAAAGGCGACATCGCCGCGATCCTGACGGCGCTGGAGCCCGGGGACGTCCTCTTCATCGACGAGATCCACCGGCTGACGCGCGTCGTCGAGGAGCTGCTCTACTCCGCGATGGAGGACTTCGCCCTCGATATCATCCTCGGGCAAGGTCCGTCCGCGAAATCGATCCGCCTCACCCTTCCGAGGTTCACCCTCGTGGGCGCAACGACCCGGACCGGGCTGCTCACTTCCCCGTTGCGGGACCGGTTCGGTGTTCCCCTGCGCCTGGAGTATTACGGGACGGAGGAACTGAAGGAGGTGATCCGGCGCTCCTCGGACGCTCTCTCCATCCCCGTCGACGAGGCGGGGGCGGGAGAGATCGCCCGTCGTTCCCGCGGGACGCCGCGCATCGCGAACCGCCTCCTGCGGCGCGTCCGCGACTTCGCCCAGGTGACGGGGGACGGCACGGTCACCCGGGAAGTCGCGGACTACGCGCTTTTGCGGATGGAGGTCGACCGGGAGGGGCTCGACGTGATGGATCGGAAGATCCTGCGTGTCCTCCTCGAGAAGTTCGGGGGAGGTCCCGTCGGCGTGGAGACGATCTCCGCCTCCGTCAGCGAGGAGCGGGATACGATCGAGGACGTCTACGAACCGTTTCTCATCCAGAGGGGTTTCCTGAAACGAACGCCGCGGGGAAGGGTGGCCACCCCCGCGGCGTGGAAGCATCTCGGGATGGCGCCCCCGAAGGCATCCTCCCAGGAAGAGTTGTTCCGGGAGACGTGACCGCCGGGTATAATTCCTCTGGGGGTGGAATTGCGCGTCCTGATTGCCTTTTTCACGCTGACGCTGCTGGGGTTCCCGTCCGGGGGCTCCCTTGCGGGTCCGCCCACCCCTGGCATTTCGGAAATCTCGGGGACGATCGGGGACGGCGAGGCCAGGGTCCGCTTCACCCTCCGGAACGCGTTTACCCCGGAGATGGTCGAGGCCCTGAAGTCCGGAATCGAGATCACCTTCAAGACCACCGTCGAGGTCGAGCGGGTCTACAGAGGGTGGTTCAACCGGCCGATGGGGGAGGTCCTGTATACCCGCTCCGTTCGGTACGACGCCCTGTCGCGCGTCTACCGGTTCCACCGCAACGACGGGGACGAGCTGCTGCCGGACGTCCTTTCCGCGCTTGACCGGATGACCCGGTTCGAGGTGATCGTCCCGGTGACCGGAGACGTGGAAAAGGGGAAACCGTACCGGGCCCGCGTCCGCGCGCGGCTGGACAAGGTCGGGCTTTCGGAACCGCTTCGATCCATCTTCTTCTTCTCCTCCCTGTGGGACGTCGAGACCGGCTGGGCCCGCGGGTACCTTCAGACCCGGTGAGCACACCTCCCGTCGGACAGCGCGGACCGGACCCGGCCGCGGAAGCCGCGAAAACGCGCAGGGAACGGTGGGCCATCGGGATCGTCGCGGTCCTCGTCGCGGCCCTGACGTTCTTCGAGGCCCACCTGGCGGCGGTCGGCGGGGCGGTCGCGTTCTCCAGCAACATCGTCATCTTCGCGCTGATCAACCTGAACGTCGTCTTCGTCGTCCTCCTGATCTTCCTCGTCACGCGGAACGTCTTCAAGATCCTCCTGGACCGGCGTCGGAACCTCCTCGGGGCGAAGCTCCGGTCCCGCCTCGTCCTCATCTTCATCTGCTTCTCCCTCATCCCGACGATGCTCCTTTTCATCGCCGCGACGAACATCACGACGACGAGCATCAAGTCCTGGATCGGAGGCAGGGTGGGACAGGCGCTCACCGGCGCGATCGAGATCGCCAGGGAACGCCTGGAGGAGGAGGCCCGTGCCTTGTCCCCTGCCGCCGAGAGCGCCGCCGCGGGGCTGTCGGCCACGATCGATCCCGCTTCCTTCCCGCGGGTTCTCGAATCGGCCCGGAGCCTGGCCCCCGCCGGTACCGCCCTGCTCTTCTTCGAGAAGGACGCCGAAGTCGCCCGGGACGGCGAGGTCCCGCCGGCGGTGCGGGCGGAGATTCTCCAACGGATCAAGGCGATCAAGGGGGACGGTGACGCGAGGGGGACCCTGATCGGGGACGAGTTCGCCGCCGCCTGGCGCCGCGGCCCCGGAGGCGTCATCGTCGTGGCGGTTCGATCTCTGCCACCCGCGGAGGCGGCCCGGATCCGCGAAATCGCCAAGGCGTACGACGAGTACCACCAGGTGCGGCTCCTCGACGACCCGATCCGGGCCAGCTACGTCGGCATCCTCATCCTCATCACGCTACTGATTGTCTTCGCCGCCTCGTGGATGGGGATCTACCTCGCTCGGCAGATCACCGTGCCGGTGCAGCTGCTCGCGGAGGGGACCGAGGAGGTGGCCCGCGGGAACCTCGACGTTTCGCTGGACTACCGGTCTCACGACGAGTTCGGCACCCTCGTCGCCTCGTTCAACCGGATGACGGCGGATCTGAAGGAGATGAAGGGGAACCTGGAGGAAACGAACGCCTCCCTTACGCGAACGTACGAAGAACTGCACCGCAGGACGCAGTTCATCGAGACGATCCTCGACAGCATCTCGACGGGGGTCATCGTCATCGACCGCCACGGCAGGATCGCGATGATCAACAAGGTCGCGGAGCGCCTTCTCCGGATTTCCACGGAAGACGCCGTGGGACGGATGTACCGGGAAGTGCTCCGGGAGGAGCATTACGAGGCGATCCGGAGCCTCTACCGCGAGGCAGGCGAGACCGCGAGAGGGCAGGTCGAGCGCCAGGTGGAGCTCGTCGTCGGGGAGAAGCGGGTCGTGTTCCGGGTCAGCCTCACCGCGCTTCGCGACGCTGCGCGCGAATACATGGGGCTGGTCGCGGCGTTCGACGACCTCTCCCAGGCGATGCGCCTCCAGCGTGTCCTCGCGTGGCGGGAGGTCGCCCGCAGGATCGCGCACGACATCCGGAATCCCCTGACGCCGATCCAGCTATCCACCGAGCGGATGCGGCGGAAATACGCCGCGGCGCACGCCGAAGACCCCGTCTTCGCGGAGTGCACGCAGGCGATCCTTTCCGAGGTGAACACGCTGAAGCACCTCGTCGACGAGTTCACGCGCTTCGCCCGAATGCCGGTCCCCCGCCTCGAGGAGGGGGATCTCCCGGTGGAGATCCGCACCGTCGTGGACACGTACCGGTCGTCCCATCCGGAAATCCGGTGGGAGTTCCGACAGGAAGGCCCCCCGCGCGTCTGGTTTGACCCGTCCCAGATCCGGCGCGCCGTCACCAACCTGCTCGACAACGCCGCGGCCGCTCTCGGCGAGCGGGGGAGCGTCATGGTCACGTGCATCCACGACGAGGCGGTGGGGAAGGTGCGGATCACCGTCGCGGACGACGGGCCGGGGATTTCGCCCGAAGACCGGGACCGCCTGTTCGAGCCGTATTTCTCGCGGCGGGAGGGGGGCACGGGACTGGGGCTCGCCATCGTGAGCGCGATCGCGAACGACCACGGAGGCATCGTGCGGATGAGGGAGAACACGCCGCGGGGGTCCGTGTTCGAGTTGGAGTTCCCCGCTTCCCCTCCGGCGAGAGGAAAGAACGGGTCGACGTCGGCGGTCGTCGACGGCGGAAGGCGGGGGAGTTGATTCCCGACAGGTTCGGGAAGTACCGCGTCCTCCGGAAAATCGCCTCGGGCGGCATGGCCGAGGTGTATCTCTGCCGGCTTTCGGGGGAGGAGGGGTTCCGGAAGCGTGTCGCCCTGAAGGTGGTGCACCCGCGCCATGCGGACGACCGGCGTTTTCGCGAACTGTTCGCCCGCGAGGCCCGGCTCGCGGCTTCCCTTTCCCATCCCAACCTGGTCCAGGTGTTCGATTTCGGCCGGGAGGGGGACGCCCACTTTCTCTCGATGGAATACGTGGAGGGGTGGAATCTGGCGCAGGCGGCGGAGCAGGCGCGCCAGCTCCACGTCCCCATCTCCCCCGGAGTCTGGCGTCACTGGGTCGACGGGATCGGATCGGGACTCGCGTATCTGCACGAGAGGGGGATCGTCCACCGCGACGTGTCCCCGGCGAATGTCCTGGTGGCCCGCAACGGGGCGGTGAAGATCACGGATTTCGGGATCTCCCGCGCCGCTGGGGAGGGGCGGGGGAACGAGGGGCCGCGGGCCGGAAAATCCGGGTACCTCGCGCCCGAACGGATTCGCGGGGAAGGGGCGACCTCCTCCTCCGACCTGTTCGCCGCGGGAGTGATCTCCGTGGAATTGCTCCTCGGCCGCAGGCTGTTCGAAGGGAACGGGCCGGAAGAGATCCTGGAAGCGATCCGGCGATTCGACGCGCGTACGCTCCCGCTTCCCGGCGTTTCCGGGGAGTTGGCGGGAGTCCTTCGGAAGTCCGTCGCGGCGCTCCCGGCGGATCGAACCCCGTGCGCGGCGGAGTTTCTGATCGAACTCGCACGGGTCGGACCTCCCCCGGCATCGGCCCCGGTGATGGCGGATTTCTGGGACGCCCTCTTCCCCGCGTCGCAGGAGGAGGAGACGCCCCCGGATCCGGCGTCGGAGCCGGAATACCGCCCGGCGATGGTCAAGGAACCGGAAGAGCGGTACGGCGGGAGGGGAAGAACCGTTCAGGCCGGCGTCGTCGCCGTGTTCGCGGCGGTCGTGGTCGGAGGCGTTCTCCTGTGGAAGGAGGTGCGGAAACCGACGATCGTTGCGGCGCCCGCCCCGGCGA
>Ga0210044_10004947_pt1 | contig 18282 bp, 16 predicted proteins | sample CryGey13umfilter_2_FD_183959 | JGI IMG/M metagenome (GOLD analysis project Ga0210044, IMG submission 183959) | Groundwater microbial communities from aquifer in Utah, USA - Crystal Geyser 4/9/14 3 um filter (SPAdes) (version 2) | ecosystem: Environmental > Aquatic > Deep subsurface >... | reverse complement strand
GGCGAAGTCAGAGGTGGGAGGGCAAGGAGGTCGATGCAGGCGATGCACAGCATCGTCGAAGCAGACCGACGCTGCCATCACGCCTCTGGCGATGCTCAAATGGGTAGGTTGTTCCCGGACGGCTCCTAAGTTCTCAACCGAGTAGTTTCGTGCAACAACTCACCCGCATCTTCATTTGCCTCTTGTTCCTCGCCGTGCCCAACTTGGCCACTGCACAGAGTGACGATCCGTGCTTCGAGTACCTCAGCTCGGACAGCGCGGCTCTCCAGCAGTACGAAACGCTGGTGGATCGTTTTCTCGACGCCGACGAGACCCTGCAAAAGCTCGAGCTCCTCGACGCGCTCTGGGCCACCTGCGACGTGAACCTACGCCTCGTCGTACTGCGCGGTGACGCCTTGCGTGAACACGGCGACTGCGCCGAGGCCTCCCGCGAATACCTCTTCGTGATCGACCGCGCGGACGCTTGGCCCATCCCCGACAACGGCAAAGACGCAAAGCAAAAGGCCGAAGCGGGCTTGACCCTGCTCGAGTCCTCTTGCCTCGCCAATGTCCAGATTTCCTGCGCCACCACCCAAGCTCAGGTGACGCTCGGAGACCGAAGTCCCCAAGCCTGTCCGACAACCATGGTGGTCGCCGAAGGCCAATACAGCGTGAGCGTCTCGGCGAGAGGGTTCAACACACTGACGCGCACCTACACGTTTCGCACCGGCAACAATTTCGTCGAAGTCGAGGCGCTCACCGCCATGGAGCGGGCCGGTGAGGTCGAGTTTGTCTGCGACGAAAGAGAGGTCGAGGTCATGATCGGCTCCGAGCGCTTTGGATGCCCTGCGTTGCGCAGCTTCGAGGCGGGCACCGTCCATTTCGCCGCACAACGGCCCAACGGTGAGCCCTTCGAGGGAACGGTGGAGGTGGTCGAGGGGAAACGAGTCACGGCGGTCATCCCGTCCTCTGGAGCGAACGCTGGCGTGCTCAAGGTCGAGTGCCAACCGGCAGCAATGGTCGAGGTCAGCGGACCCGCAATCCCGAAGCTCATTCGCCAGAGCTGCCCCACATCTCTGCCTCTTCCCAAAGGTCAGTACCAAGCCACCATCACTGGTCAGGACGGCGAAAGGCAGACCCGCACCGTCTCCGTGCGCAGCGGAGAGACCGTCAGCCTGAAGGTTGCCACAGCCTCGAACGTCGATGCCCCCAGACTCCTCATCGCAGCGCTCGGAGGATATGGCGTCATCAGTGATGAGAAAGCAGACGCGGCCGCTCTTTCCGTGACGCTGAGCGTACCCTACGCCGAGTATGTAGAGGTCGCCCTGCTGTTTCGCGAGTCGTGGATCATGGAGGACAGCGAATTTACGACGCTGGGGGCATTCCTCTTCCGCTACATCATCACCACCCCCACCCTCAGAATAGGCCTCGGCGGTGGGATGGGCTATGGCGAAGCGGTCGCAATCCAGAAGGACAATGGCTCGCTCCTCACCTACCTGGTAGACGCTCTCGTCTCAGTCAAATTGGCAGGTCCAGTGGACTTCATCATCGGCGCGGACGTCTTCTTTCAGAGCGTGAGCACAGACGAACCCGTGACCGTGTTCGACATCCTCGGAGGCATCGAGCTGAGATTCTGATCCGCCTACGACCAAGTCAGCACGAGCTTCCCGACGACTTCGTTGGCTTCCAAGCGCTCATGCGCCTCACGCACGCGTCCGAAGGGTAGGATGTCGTGAACCACTGGGGTCAACGCATAGGTGTCGAACGCCGGCAGGACCTGCGCCGAGAAGGCTTGTGTGAGTTCGATCTTCTTCTCCAACGGCCGAGAGCGCAGCGTGCTTCCGCGCAGCGTTAACCCCTTCAACAAGACCTCGCCGAGGTCGAGCGCTCCTTGCATTCCGCCCAACAGCCCGAGCGTGACCATCCGACCGCCTGGGCCGAGCGCCTTGGTGTTCCCATCGAGGTAGGCGGCACCGATGAAATCGACGATCACATCGACAGCACCGTGCGCCTTCACTAGGCTGGAGGCCTCCTCACGCGAAAAGCCCTGAGGGGTCTGCCACGGGATCAACGAGCCACCGAGCCGTTGCAGCTTCTCGGCGCTGCGACTGGTGCCGATCACCCGCGCACCGAGCCACTGCGCGAGCTGCACCGCGGCACTTCCCACGCCGCTCGCCGCGGCATGGACCAGCACACACTCGAAGCGCCGCATGGCACACTGCGTGACGAGCGCGTCATATGCGGTCATGAACGCTTCGGGAATGGCAGCTGCGTGCTCGAGGTCCAACGTCCGGGGCACTCGCAAGAGCTCCCGCTCGTGCACCACGACCACCTCGGCGTGCGCCCCTCCGCCGACAAGGCCCATCACTCGATCCCCGACCTGCACGCTCGTCACCCCCGGCCCCACTTCAGCCACCAACCCCGCAAACTCCAGGCCCGGGATATCTGGCACCACACCGGGCGGGGCCGGGTAGACCCCGCGGCGCTGAAGGCAGTCGGCGCGGTTCATCGCTGAGGACGAGACCTTCACTGCGACATGACCAGCGTGAACCGACGGGGCGGGGACCTCCGCGATCTCCAACACCTCAGGACCGCCCGCCTCGCGTATTCTCACGGCTCTCATTGGGGTTCTTCGTCCGCGCCGTCCTCTCCATGGAGGACAGCAATCCGGCATTGCAGACTGAGATCGTCGGGGTTCAAGGCTGCGGCAACATCGAGCAGATCCGCGGTCAGGTTCTCGATGATCACGCGGCCGTTGGGCTCGATGATGATGCGACTTCCGTCCAACACCAGTTCGATCGGATTTCGTGCGCGACTCGGCTCCGAGCGGGCTCGAAGCGAGCCAGCTTCGTCCCTGCCCGCGATGGAAGATGTAGGTGAGGTCTCGGAATCCTTGGGCGCAATCTTTTCGCTCATCGTGTCGCTCTCTTGGTGTCGAGGTGCCCACAGTTTGACTAGGGTCAGTGAACATTGATGATGCTCCATCCCGAGACGAGTCGTATCGGGAATACGCAACTCACTTCGAGGATCGATCGAATGCGCCTCACCGTTCTACTCAGTGGTCTCTTCCTCAGTACCTATTTCATGTCCCCAGCTGCGGCACAAGACACCAACTCGCACGCAGAAATGCAGCCCTCGGCGGAGACCAACGCCGAGACGCCCCCCATTGACCAACCGACCAAGCCTTCCGCGGAAACGATCTATGACTCGCTTGGACACTCAGGTCAGTTTGGACTCTCTGCCGGAGTCAGCACAGGCTGGCTCGTTCGAATCCTGTACGACACCGCGAAGACGACCTGCAATACCGACGACCCCGACAACCCAGTCTGCACCTCTGGCGCCCCGGTCATCTTCGGCGCCGAGGTGTCCTATGCCGTCTCGGATGGTGTGGAGCTCGCGCTGCCGTTTCAGCTCACCTTGACGGATTTGGACGGCCACAAGCCAGTGAGCGCCGGGATTCTCATGCGATTTCTTCCGCTCGACGCGGGCCTTGCGAACCTGTTCTTCGAGATCGGCCTTCCCCTCTTGCTCGCGCCGAAAGTTGATGTGGGAATGCACCTAGGAACAGGGCTTGCGCTCGATTTCGAGCGGCATTTCGGAATCCGTTTGGGGGTGTATCCCAGTGCATTCTTCAGCGACGAGCTCCGCACCACCTTCAACTTCGGTTTGGCGCTCCAGGGAAGGCTTTGACCCACGACTCAGGTGATCGACTCGTTTCGTTGGAAATAACTTGCCGTTTCCTGTACATCCTCACAAGTTGTTTTGTTTTCGTGACTTCGCGTGTGATGCTCTAAGCCCCTTGAAATGTTCTGCTGCACGAGCAGTGGTCACGACTTGGGGACAAATCAAAGCACACGCTGAGCCCTATGTTCGTTTATCTCGTCTTTGGTCGAGTGCCAGAGTCGCAGCTCAAGCGACTTTGTAATCTCGATCGAAGCGGGCACAACGAGAGAAGGAGGTGGGATGAACGATCTTTGTAAGTTCCTGATCTCTCACATAATTCTTGACTTCGATGGCGAAGTGAACCAGGAGATGATCACGCGCTTCTTGATAGAGGACCGCAGTCCCCTAGCTCAATCACTGAAGGGGAGACTGAGCGCGGAGCATGGGCCCGAAGATTTCTTGATCGTGCTCAGCGATTGTCTCCGTGCCGCGATTCGCACTGGGATCACGGCGGAGGTGGTCGAGCAGAAGATTCAGACCTACGTCGAGTCGTGAGCTTTCTCGCTCATCATCCCTATGGGGGCGAGGGGCAAAAAGACGAAAGGCCAGTCGACGACTGGCCTTTTTTCGTTGATGAGCCGCCGACCCCGAAACGCGACGAGGAACCGCGTCCGACCGCCCGAACCCACAAGTGTACAAACTCCATGAACGAAAAGGCACGTTGGCTTTGCCAGCGTGCCTCTTCGTTCATGGGGGCTACGACTAGGTGTAGTAGGTCTGGCGAATGGAGTCGACGACCTCACGCAGATACCCAACGAGGGAGTCCACGGGGAGATCCTCTACTTTCCCGTCGAGATGCCCGTAGCAGGTCAGCGGGAAACTCTTCACTTCCAACCCCGGTGTGTCCTTGATGTAGTTATTCAAGCGGTTGGCGATCTCTTCGGGCGGCGCTTTATTCGGGTGCGGTTGTACATACAACTTGACGTCGCCTTCGACGTTCACGTCCATGATGGCGTATCGAATCGAGCCGTATCGGAAATTGATCCCGCCGATTCGACCCCCGCCCACTTCCGCATCGCATCCCAAGTCCCGCGCCAAGAGCATCAGGTCTTCAAGAACTTTTCGTCTCCCATCCCCACCAAGTTCCTGTGACTTTTGGATGACCGTGAGCTTATCCAAACCAACACCTCCGAGTATCGAACATTAGCGCTCGCAGCGGACCCCTCATGACTGTCCACGATGAGGGTCGAATACAGAATTTGTCGCCGCCCGTCTGGGGACTAGTGAACAATCGGGGCTCGAAGTGCCTGCGAAATCGCACATTTGCGTGCCCATCTCCGCTGAGGAGGGCGCGGCGTAAGGTTCATATTGTACGCTGTTGGCAAACCGCGTCAAGCCAGGATTGCCTAGGCCACCAAAGCGTACAACGGCTGAACAGCGCCATTTCATTCCGATCGCAAAAGCAGGCACGTCAGCGAAATCCGCACGCCAGCGCAAGGACGTGAGCCACCTCTGTTCCAAGTAGCGCGCGAAAAGCCGCTCGAAAGACTCAGGCCCCTCTCAAGGCCGTTGCCCGCACAACGCAACATTGTCGATCAGCCGCGTCGCTCCAAAACGAACCGCGACCGCCAGAACGGGCTTCGGGCCTACCTGGTCATCTTCCGCCAATAGAGTCTCACCATCGACCAACTCTATGTACTGAACAACCCCAAGCTCAGCATGGCTCAGGCTTTCACGTGCCACCTCGAGAAGCCTCGAAACCTCCCTTTCGCCTCGTGCATAGGCGTCCCATGTGGCACGCAGCGATTCGACGAGCTGCTTTGCCTGAAACCTCTCGGGAGCGCCCAGATTGGCGTTGCGACTGCTCATCGCCAGCCCATCGACCTCACGTACCGTCGGAAGACCAACGATTTTGATGGGATAACACAGCTCCTCTGTCATACGGCGCACAATCGCGAGCTGCTGGTAGTCCTTCTGCCCAAAGTACGCGATGTTTGGACGAACGAGGTTAAACAACTTCGACACAACGGTCGTGACCCCGCGGAAATGGGTCGGACGTTGGCGCCCACAGAGGTTCCCGCCCAGCCCGCCGACCTCGACCCAAGACTGTTCGGCGTTGAGTCCAAACGGGTACATGGCCTCGACCGAAGGCACGAAGATCACATCGACACCCGCTTCGGCGCCCTTTTCGCAGTCCCCTTCGAGATCTCTCGGATAGCACTCCAGATCCTCTCCGACACCGAACTGCGTCGGATTCACGAAGATGCTCGTGATCACCAAGTCGCAGTCCCGCCGAGCTCGGGCCATTAGTGAGACATGGCCCGCATGGAGATACCCCATCGTTGGGACGAATCCGATGATCTCTCCGTTGCGTTCGGCCTCTCTGACGATCTCACGCAGCCTGTCTACCGAGCTGACGATCTCTAGTGACCGGCTCTCGAGCGCCAATCCGAAAACACTTGCCATCAGTCATACTCCACGAAGCACCGTTCGTGCTCCTCAGAGGTGCTGCCCGCCCAATGTCGCTGTCCGACTGCAACGATTGCGTCGAGCGCACCTCGCCATTCTCTCGACGCCTCACTCGAACGAATGGTCATTGGTCGGGAACGCTCTCGTCCGGACCTCCTCACCAAAGGCACGAACCGCCGAGGCGACCTTGTCCCCGAGCGAGTCGTACCGCTTCACGAATTTGGCTTGGAATCCGTCGTTCATCCCCAACAAGTCATAAATCACCAAAACTTGACCGTCACAGTGCGGTCCCGCCCCGATTCCGATCGTCGGGATGGAGATCGCCTCGCGCACCCTCTTCGCCAGCTCCGCTGGAACACACTCGAGAACGAGAGAGAAGGCTCCGGCAACCTCGAGCGCCCGAGCGTCTTCGAGCAGCGTCAACGCCGCTTCTTCGTTGCGCCCCTGAACTCGGTAGCCGCCAAACGCGTGCACCGACTGCGGGGTCAATCCCAAATGGCCCATCACCGGGACGCCCATCTGAGTGAGCTTCTGGACGAGCTCTACATGGGGTTGTCCGCCCTCGAGCTTCACCGCCTGGACCCCGCCCTCCTTTAGCAACCGCTCGGCTGAGCGAATCCCCGTTCTTACACTGGACTGGTAGCTGCCAAAGGGAAGGTCGCCGACCACCATCGCCCGTTGCGTGACACGCGTCACACAGCGGCAGTGGTAAATCATCTCCCCCAATGTCACCGGGATCGTGCTGTCCAACCCCTGGATCACATGCCCAAGACTGTCACCAACGAGGATGATGTCGACGTCTGCGCTCTCGGCGAGACGAGCAAACGTGGCGTCGTATGCGGTGACCATCACCAGCGGTTCGCCGAGCTCTCGCTGGCGGCGAACAGTCCACGTCGTTACTCTCTTCGCTGTCATCGAAGCCTCCGGCTTCACGGTCCCGATAGGTTCAGGCCGCGAAACACATGGGCTGCCACTTTCATTGTCCGGACTTCGGACGATTGTCGGCAGACTTTGAGTCCCAGGCACTAGGCTCTAGGCTCTAAAAAAGGAAACAACACTCGAAAATCGAGTCCCTGCCATCCCGCCGGTTGAGAAGGAACGAACTCCAAACCTCACGGACCGTACGGCCCGCGCACCTTGCCTCATTCCTGTCGGCATTGTCAACGAAGGCATCGTGTTTCGCCTTGCAGGTCACTTGGCAACAGGACAATTCTCTACGTACCCCTCTTCATTCCCCCCACTACAAATCATCATAACAACCCTACGGACCGCAATCCACGGCTACCCCCCTCAATTGACCTCAAGCAACATTGCGGCAGAATCGTGAGGTCTATGGCATCAGGCAGGGGTCCAGCGCGAAGGACCGCTGCGGTGTCGCTGCCTTGCCATGCGAAGCTCGACCTCAAGTGCTCGCAGCCAGGGATGGCGGAGAGTCGTGTAAACCCGAAGGTCTGCGCGCAGGATGCGCGCAACAATACTTGGTTTGGAATGTCCCACTGGCGCGAGCCGGGGGGCATCGGCGAAGGAGTGCCGGATGCTCGATCAGGAACTGCAGGAGAGCACCTTAGCCCTGCAACACTACTACGATATCGGCGCAGTCACGCGGCGCACTTCTCTTGGACGCATCTACGACGCAACGCAGCTTCCCTTCGAGCGACCGGTGTCCGTCTGGGTTCTCGATAAGCTCTCGGCCATGGGCGCCAACCCTGAGCTCGTCAAGAGAATCGGTGACAACGCCAAGCGAGCAGGCCTCCTCCCCTCCGCCGTCAACCTCACCGTTCTCGATGTCGGAAAGCTCGATGACGGCGTGCTCTTTATTGTCTTTGACCGGCTCGTAGGCAAGAGCTTGCGCGAGACGATCAAGGCCCGTGGCACCCTCAAACTGTGGGAGACCCTGCGGGTCGTCGAACAACTCGCAGAGGCCCTGATTCACTGCAGACAAGTGGGGATCTCCCACACAGCGCTCGTGAGCTCTAAAGTCGACATCGTCGAGTCCGATTCGTTGCGGCTGCGGCTCTTTGGGCAAGGGATTGCTCTGACGAGGGACGACCTCTTCACACTCGACGATGCCATCGTCACGCAGGAACTCGTCGCTCACCTCCCGCCCGTCGTGTTCAAAGTGCAGGAGAGGAGAACCAACGGAACAATCGCTCACGAGACCGTCTCCGAGGATGAGCTCGAAACCAAACCTTTCCAGGTGCACCAGGCGGACATCTATACCCTCGCCGTCGTGGCGTACGAGTGCCTCAGCGGCCGCCACCCATACTTCCGAGAAGGAAAGGACGTGGGAGATGGCGTTCTCGCAATGCTTCGCGAGGACGTCCCCTCGCTCGATCACTTCAACGAGGTCCCCAAACCCGTCGACCAAGTCATCCTCAAGGCCCTTCAGCGGCACGATGAAGGCTACTCCTCCATCGAGGCCTTCGTCGCCACGCTCCGAGCGGTGATGAGCCAGGAGGACAGGCGGCTCGCCGACGAGAGCGCCAAGCCCGGCTGGCTCAAAGACGCCGTCGTGCTCCCCAAGGCGGCGCAAATGGCCTCCAAGGGCCACCGCCTCACCTTGACCAAAGCCTTGATCGCAGCGGTACTTCTGCTGGTCTGCAGCAATGCCATCGCGTTCTACCTAGCCACCGGCAGCAGGCTCCTCGACGCCGAGCTCGTGCCTCACTTCGCCCCACCTGCAGCCGCGGGCGAAGGAGTAGACGTGGTGTTCAGAGCAGACCTCGTCGACGAACGTGGACAAGTCCGGGAGGCCTCCGCCGAGGTCTACATGGTCTCCAGTCGCGGTGAGACCGTGCGCGTCTCGAGCACGCCCTTTGTTCTCAGAAATCAAAAACAAAACGCTCGACTGCGCGTTGTCTTGGGGCGTCAGGGGTTCAAGTCCCAGCAACTCGATGTCGTCGTGAGCAACCAAAACGAGCAGCTTATGGTGGTGAGCTCCACCCTCGAACCGCTGGCCGAACATCGGCAGCTTGCCGTCGCCAAATGAGTTGTCGCAAATGTGACGTATGTAGCAAGAATGTAAGCGTTCTCTCACGTCAGTGGCGGCTCGTTCGAAAGGCGAAAAACGCAAAATGCTGAACTGGGAACAATCCCGCAAAAGGTGGGGGTTAGGGGTACAGAGGATCAAATGAGCGATATGGACCTACCTTCGCCGCAGACCGCCTCTTCCCTCCGTTTTTTGCCTCAGTCCGCCGTTCACGTAGGCTGGAAACAGACACGATGTCAAAACAGCAGCAAAAGTCGAGTCAAGGAGGGCGCTGACATGATGCACTTGAACACATTCCACGATGTTATTCCGACCTTCACCAAACGAGACGATGAGGGGACGCGAACAGGTCGGCGCTACCTGGCGACCAACACGATGACCCTACGCGTCTTGGGCGGCCCACAGCCCGTCGTTCGACAGAACACGCCCACTCCTCGGGTGCGCCTCTTCGACCGCATCCACTTCTTCACAGGGCGACTGGGCCACTTCCCACTGCAAACCAGCCCGATGCTGGGCAGCGGGTTTCGTCTTGTCCTCTGACCTCTTTCGCTTGGCTACTTGCCGACGCAAAAGCGAGAAAAGATCTCGTTGAGCACATCGTCGCTGACGATGACTCCGACGATCCTCCCCAGCGCCTCCGCGGCCTCTCGCACGTCCGCAGCGCTCAGCTCCAGGGGCAGGTTCGTCTCGAGCGCATGGCGCGCTCGAGACAGAGCCTCCACCGCGTCAGTGATGGCCGCGACGTGCCTGATATTGGTCAGCAACGGGACGTCGTCCGGGCTCTGATATTGAAGGCCCGCGGCGCGCTCCGCGATCACGTGTTCGAGCCACGCCAGCCCCTCCCCAGTGCGCGCCGACGCGGTGACCACCGTCAACGAGGCATCGCCTAAGCCTCTCTGCACCTCTTCGCTCAGCGAACGGCGCTGGCGTCTAGAGCGAGGCTCGGCCTCCACTTCCTCCGTCGACAACGCATCCACCTTGTTGATGACCACGATCGCATCGGCTCGCGCCAATGGGCTGAGCCCCTCACGCTGCGTAGCGTCTATCACATGGCACACAATGTCGGCGTTGATGACCTCCTCCAGGCTGCGCTCGATGCCGAGCTTCTCCACGGGGTCGACGGACTCCCTCAGTCCGGCGGTGTCGGCCACGTGCACCCGCTGGCTCGAGAGGGTAATGGTCCCCTCGAGCACATCGCGGGTCGTTCCGGGTGTCTCCGTGACGATCGCCCGGTCGTAGCCCAACAGACAGTTGAAAAGACTGCTCTTGCCGACGTTTGGAGCACCTACCAAGACCACGGTCGTGCCACCGAGGCGCAGTCGGCCGGCCCCGTGAGCACGTTGCATGGCTTCGAGCTTCGCGAGCACGGCCTCCAGCTGTTGTGTGATCTCATCGGCGGAGGCTTGCAGCACGTGCTCCTCTTCGGCGAAGTCCAGGCACGCCTCCATGAGGGTGAGCAGATCGAGGAGCGCTTGCCGCAAGACCCCAATCGGCCGCCGCAACCCTCCGCCCAATTGCGACTGAGCGGCCCGCAGCGCCTGCTCGGTCTCCGAGACGATGAGGTCGGCGACGGCTTCCGCCTGGGTCAAATCCAAGCGGCCATTGAGAAACGCCCTCAACGAAAACTCCCCGGCCTCGGCCAAACGGGCTCCTCCGCTCAAGGTCGCTTCCAGCACTCGTTTCAAATTGAGGCTGCCACCGTGGGTCTGGAGCTCGACCACGTCTTCCCCAGTAAACGACCGCGGCGAGCGCATCAAGACCGCCATCGCCTCGTCGAGAAGCTCGCCCGTCGCAGGATGGACGACCCTACCGTAGTAAAGATGGTGGCTTCGCACGAGCTCCGGCAAGCCCAAAAAACAGCCCCTCAATACCTCCAAGGCGTTCCGGCCTGACACCCTTACGATGCCCACCGCGCCAGCCCCCGTGGCGGTCGCGATCGCCGAGATCGTCTCGTCTCGGGCATCCCCTGCAATCTTCATAGCGCCTCGACCGTCTGGGGATCTTCGAGCCATACACCACGCCGGTGATTACTTGGCCCTCCGAACCGTCAACCATTTGTGTCCATCGTTCCGCGATTCAGCCCTCTCTGATAGAGGTACTCAGGTTCGACCCACACGAACAGAGCAGATAGCGTCTTCAGCCGCATCTCTTAACGGGGCGAGGCCTTGCAACTCCAGTTGAAAAAAGCACGCGCGCAGCTCGAGCCTGGGGAACCCGGCCGCATCTCTACCCGCGTCAACAGGCAGGTCTGGACCGTCGTCGCTCTTGCACTCCTTTGTTGGGGCAGCTTCGCCCCCTCACTCGCCGCACAGGACACCCACGAGGAACAGCAAGGCCCTCGGCTGCCCGATCCAGTCTACATTCTAGAAAGAGTTGAGCTCGTCGGAGAGTTCTCCACGAGCAAAGACCTCATCCACGAGACCCTCGCCCTCGAGCTCGGACAGGAGGTCAACGTCTCGATCCTGACCCAGGCTCAGCTTCGTCTGCTCGCAACAGGCTTCTTCAGAACCGCGCAATTCGGCCTCGAGCCTGGCTCCGAGAGAGGAAACGTCATCGTCCGCGTCGTGCTCGAGGAACGCAACACGATCCTCCTCTCCGATCTCTTCTTGGGCACCAGTCAGCGAAGCGACTTCTGGGGCGGCCTCGACGTGCTGGACAGCAACATCTTCGGCATCGGCCACACGGCCAGGGCGGCCTTCGTGACCAGCGGAGACGAATTCGCCTTCGAGGTCTCGTACGTCGACCCAACCATCTTCGCGAGCCCAGTCTCCATGGGCTTCACCGCACATTTCAGCAGGGGCGGTGAGCAGGCGTTCCCTGTCGTCGCCGCGGACTTGAACACCCCGTCATCCTTCGAGGTGGACGTCCTCAGGGCTGGAGGACGACTCTCCAACGGCCTCTTCATTCTGCCCCAATTGGGTCTCTTCCTCGACCTGCGCGTCGAGGGCCTCAAGTCCGATTCGCCCTTCGACGACCTGCTTGAATCTCAGCTCCAACCCGGGACCAGTTGGCTGTCGACCGCGGCGCTGGCCGTCGAGCTTGACACCCGCGACGACCCAGTGATGCCGCGCAACGGCGTCAGGCTCAACCTCTCCGCAGAAGGCGCGCATCCCTCGGTGGTCGGCGACTACCAGTACCTGCGACTGCTCGGCCAGCTGAACTTCGCAACGGAATTTCTTCCTGGCCACATCCTCCGACTCGACCTCGTCGGCGGGACCATCATCGGCGAAGCCCCCTTCTTCGAGCGCTTCTTCGTCGGGGACTTCAACGACCTGCTGCCCTCCCGCAACCTCGGCCTGAACTTCGCCAGTCGTCCCGCCGCCGACTTCTTCAACACCGGCACTGACCAACTGGGCTACGAGAACAACATCCTGCGAGCCTCGGCCGAATACGCGATCCCACTCACCGAGGGCATAGACTGGGTCTATCGCAGCGAGTTCTTCCTGGGCGGGGGCCTCTACGCGGCCACGACTTCAGACGCTGACGCCGCCCGTGTCATCTTGGGCGTAGAGCCCATGCCTGGGCCTCGGGACCCGTTCCCCTTCGACCTGACCATCAACCTCGGTCTGCGCGTCGAGACCTCGATCGGAATCTTCGGCCTCTCGTTCGCCAACGGTCTCGCACTCGTTCCTCTCTGAGCGCTTCGAACATGCTCAATAGCGCACAAATCCTAGACCTCCGCAGACGTTACAGCGTCGCGGGGTTGCTTTGTGCGTGCGCCCTTCTCGCCCCAACCTTCGCCGAAGCCGCCGACAACTCCATCGAGTGCACCGCAGGCGCCGAGCAGATCGTCTGCGAAGTCGACGCGCGCGAGTTTCTCAACAAAGAAATCCGCAGCGTCCTCAATAACGGCTGGGAGAACAACCTCCACTTCAATCTGCTCATCATGAACAGCGACGACGACATTGTCGGGGTCACCTACACCATCGTCAGCCAGCGTTGTTACATCGATCCCTTCGACGATCCCTGCCTCGCCCTCTGGTCCGGCTCGGATTCTTGGCAGACCTACCGCGATATCGACGGTCTTATCGCAGGAATTGGCAAGATTCGTTTCGAGTCGGTCCCCTTTGAGAACCTCGAAGAGGGCACCTACACCGCAAGGCTCTCCATCGAGCTCAACCCCATCACCGACGAACAAGCCTCGATCATCCGCAGCTGGCTGGCGCGCAGCCGGGGCGGGCACCTTGTCGTAGGAAAGAACGACTCCTCGATTTTCGGCACCTTCGTGAGCGTTTTTGCCAACGTTCAAGCCGGGCACGCCGAGGCGTCCATCCGAGTCGACGCCCCTCCCTTCACCATCGGTCCGACGTCGAAGGAAGAAGAGGGCGAGGGGCAGTAGACTTAGCTTGAGTCCATCTTGAAATTCAGAGTTCGGTCGCATTTTCGGCCGAACTCAGCGAAACATGCGATCTTCCCAAAAGGACATCTTTTGAGTGCCCGTTCGGGAATGCCCAAGGTGCAAGGAGCCGACGACCGAGCGACGCAGGCGTACACCGGTACGCCGAGGAGCGAGGGAGGAAGGCGACGCCGCAGATGGGGCATTTCCGGACGGGCACTAGCTTGCGTCTGACACATTGGGCACCTCTTGGCCGTCGCGATCGACTCTGAGCTGCGGGACGTGGCTCCTCGCCTGCGCCACGATGGCGTCACGGCATTGAGCGTAGGCCTCGTGATTCAGGAACAGATCGCTCATCAACACGGCGTAGGTCCCGTCGTGCAGCAGATAAAGCGCCTCTCGGTCCCGCTCGCTCGGCGTCAACGTCGTCCGTCCGATGATTCGAATGGCCGTCAGACCTTGCCAAGGGACGACCTCTAGTCGACGGACAAAGAGTCCTTCTGGAAGCTCGACGCCTGTGTCGTTCAGCCGCAGCGTTCTCGGGCCATGACGCCATTCGTTGAGCGCCAACAAGCTGCTCGACACAAAAATGACCGCGACGAAAAGACCGAACGCCCAAAGCAGTATCGATGCGTCGCCGGCCGCAAACAGGAACCACACCAACGCAAGCCCGGTCAGCACCGAGCCCGAGAGCAACAGAGTTCGCCCAATTCCATAGGTGAACTCGATCGTTGGCGTCGCGCTCAGCGACTCGGCCGCTCGCGGTGGCGTGCGTGGCGCCACTTCCATCACGTCCCCAATACGAGGAGCTCGCCCCGTGTCGCATCGAGCACGTGCTCGACTCCCATCCACAGCGTTTGGTTCGGAAACCGGTGGCCAGCTCCAAGGCCTCGAGCGACCGGCACCCCCCACCTCGCCACCCGCTCAGCCACGAAGGAGGCCACCTCGTCGGGACTCCCCCCACAACCCGTGAACCCGCCGACAACCACCCCGACCACCTCTCGATCGAGGCCCCGCAGCTCGAGGCTCATCAACATCCGATCGAGGCGGTAAGTGGCCTCACCGACATCCTCGAGGAAGAGGATCGCGCCCTTCAGAGACGCCACGTGGGGAGTGCCGTACGTCGCCTCGAACAGAGACAGATTGCCTCCTGTCAGCGGGCCGCGAACGACCCCCTTCGAAACAGAGATCAGCCCTTGGCCGACCACTCCGCAGGGGCGAACACAGGTTAAAGCCTCGACCAATCCCCTAGCGGACTGCTCCATCGCAGAACAAGGCGCGGTCGGGCCGATCGGCTGCGAGAAGTTGAACGGCATGGGGGAATGCAGACTGGCCCAGCCCAACCGGGATTGTGCCCACAAGTGCAGCGTCGTGATGTCCGAAAAACCGGCGATGCGCTTCGGGTGTGGGCTTCCGTCGCGCTCCAGTCGGGCATCGAGCTCGCGCAGCAGCCGCATGACCCCATAGCCCCCGCGAACCGCAACGATGGCCTTGACCTCCGAGTCGTAGAGCGCATCTGTGAGCTCCTCGAGGCGAATCGAATCCTCGCCGGCCAAATAGGTCCCTTGTCCTCGATGCAGATCATCTCTGATCTTCAAGCAGAACCCAGCCTCTCGCAAAGGACGAAGGGCTTGCTCCATCCGCTCCGCCAGCATGGGACCTGCGGGAGCGACAACCGCAATACAGTCGCCCGCAGACAACGCCTCGGGAACCGAGGCGACCGCATTCACATTCGAGCCAGGACTAGGGTGGATGTGGCGGTTCACGGTGCAAGAACTGGCGTGCCCTCCAGGGCCGTTCGGAAGAAGTCGATGTAGCGTCGTCGCGCATCGCTGTTGTCATAGATCGCGAAATGCCCCTCTCCTGGCCACTGCATCAGTCCACCCGTGAAGAGACCCTGAGGGGTTGAGATGTTTCTGGAGACCGGAGCGGAGACCGAGGCGAGCCCACTGAGCTCGATGGCGTCGGAGGTTCTCGCGACGGGCTCGACGATCGGCAGACCGATGGCCGCGGCCAGCGCCTCCTGAGACAATGGCGGCGTGTAGACATCCTTGGTTCCCTCGCTCATTGCAATGTGCTTCGGCTTCATCCCTGGGGGGGGAGACTGCATGAATCTCGATGCGTAGTTCAGCGGGTCGGCAGGGTCCATCAGCGGTTGGATGACCAAGGTGCCAGCAGGGTGCTCCGCGCTGAAGTTCTCGCAATCGATCCCGAGGACCAGCGAGATGATGCAGGCGATAGGCTGCCCATTGAGCTCTCGCTCCAAAATCGCGATCATCGTTCCGCCGCCGCCCGCCGAGAGAAACGCGGACTCTATGAACGGTTCGATACCGAGGAGCAAACCCGCTTCCTGGGAGCCTTGGCTGTGACCCATGTAGAACCCACGGCCCTTGTCAAAGGCAATGGTGTGCCCGCCAGTTACGGCCCCCGGGACATCCAAACTGCCTTCCCGCAGCAGCCGGTAAAGAACCATCATGTCCAGCGTGGTTTGGCGCACAGACTCCCGCACCGCAATGGGATTCGAAGCCAATAATCCCTCCACGTCGATTGGCATCGACACCCGGGTGCCTTGCAGTGCTGCATCGAACCCGACCGTCGCAAGTCCGACGCTGGCCAGCCAAGCCCCTTCGTCGTTCGAGCCCGTGTGAGTCATGCAATCCCCGCCCGTTCCATGGCCATACACCACCAGAGGAAACCCGCCAGCAGGTGCCGCGCCTGTCGGAACGGTGATCGCCAACCGAACCTCGGCGGACTTGGCGTTGAGCGGCGCACCTGCGCCATCGAACTCGAACTGACCAGCCCCAAATGGAGACGTATACGGAGAGGTCCCGCTGAAGAACTCGGTGGTTGTGAACGTCGCGCTGTAGAGGTCGTGCGTCGCGGGGGAGTCTTCCTTCTTCCAATTACTCACCGGGCCGACGGGGTGCGCTTCGAGATAAGAGCGGAGACGATCCATCTCACCTGGGGAGTCACTGGTCGTGAACGCCGTGGCAACGATGACGTCAGCGGCCTCGACCCCAGCGGCTTGTAACGCTGCAAAAACACCAACGTATGACGCCAACTCACCGCTCGCCTCGCCCTTGAGGCTCTCGAAGAGCGCGCTCGGCGCCAACGGTCGGTTGTTCGAGCCACGGACCTTGCGCGTGACCACAGCGGCATAGCGGTGGCCCTGCAGCATGGAGAGCCCTGGCACACCTCGAATGGCGAGCATGTTCGAACGCCAGAATGTCGACTTGGCTTCTCTGAACGTTGCGTAGATCGGAATCCGAGACCCAAAAGACGCTGCGCCCTCCGTAATGTCGACGAGTTGAATGGAGGCCTCCGCGCCGGTTGACTCCGCAGGCGTCGGGAACGTGGCCACATCCAGCACGTCATCGAAACGGAAATAGATGGCCGTCGACGCACTGAAACCGGCTCGTTCCGTCTCCACTATCTGGACCGCATCACGAACCAACGAGGAGCTGCTCGCAGGGAAATGTGTAAGGTCGGGCTGTCCACCTTCGTGGGTGCGAAGCTCACTCGGAAACGGGAAATCGTAGAACGTGTCCTTACCGGCCCGGCACGCCTCCAACTCAAAAAACGAGGTGACGGGGACGCCATCGAACACGTCGACTGCAACCTCCGACTGGTCCGGCGACGGAGCTATTGCCCCGTCATCACAGCCAATGGCCGGCAAGAACGTGCAGAACAGCAATGCGAGGCGAAGAGGGCTCAATACGGGGCGGAGGTCCATCTAGCACCCTGAAAGACAACGAGTCGTGTGGCAGCGTCCTCAGCAGTCCCCGTCAGTGGAGCCCCCCCGAGACGCTTCGCAAAGGCTGTGTAAGTGTGGCAGACGCTCGTGAGTAATCGTGGTCCTGTTGAGGTATGGGGTCAAGAGCAGAGTTGCCGACCAGAGGACCGGATTTCGCACGCAACTCACCGAAATGAATCGAAAATGGGTCGTGGGCAAGCGAGGCAGAATCCAAATACTTGCCCAAGTTACTCGACGATTCGCTGAGGGCTTCGAAAAGTTCCGTGGAATTGGCACCGTGGACGAATGCTGCCGGCCCTCATCTGGGGGCAACCCGAAGCGAGCGAGCTGGACCGACGATGGCAAGCACCCCACCTGCTTCGCGTCCCAGGCGACTGAACTTCTCGGGAAACTGGCGCAAGGCGCGAGGAATGATAGGTTGGATTAGTCGGTGACAAGGGAGCTTCGGATATTCGCAGCCAAAAATCGTGCCGGCACTGCGATCGGTCTCTCAATCGACAGGGCATGTTTCGGGGTGAGGAAGCCAGCGAACGGTGTTTTGCTCCCCACGGAAAGCGACCACTTGACACCTTGGCACAAGACAAGGCCGCCATTTGAGGCGCTGGCGCGTCATCCAAGAGGAGAGAAAAGCTTTGAGACAGGCCCAGGGCAACGCCCTGGGCATCGGCCCCTCGGGGGCCGAACAATTCCCAGCCCAAGGCGGAGCCTTGGGCGAACAGCGTCTGCTTATGAGAGCCGATTTTCATGGCAGCCACCCTGAGACGCCGCGCGTCGTCCAAGAGATGAGAAAACCAAGAACCCGACTCACCGTTGCCACGATGAACTCACGACGAGACAGCTCCTTACCTCAAACCCTCTGCGCCTCGGCCACCCTCTGCGCCTCTGCGATAAGATCGAAGCAATATCGATAACATACCGCTCGAACCCGGCGATTTTCATAGCAGTCATCTGAGACGCTGCGCGTCATCCAAGGGATGAGAAAACATCAGAGATTCTGCGATGAGTCTGGCCTCATGTTCACCACAGAGAACACAGAGAGCACAGAGAGCTTCTCCTCACTCCTCTGTGCTCTCTGTGTTCTCTGTGGTGAGC
>Ga0210044_10004944_pt1 | contig 18295 bp, 22 predicted proteins | sample CryGey13umfilter_2_FD_183959 | JGI IMG/M metagenome (GOLD analysis project Ga0210044, IMG submission 183959) | Groundwater microbial communities from aquifer in Utah, USA - Crystal Geyser 4/9/14 3 um filter (SPAdes) (version 2) | ecosystem: Environmental > Aquatic > Deep subsurface >... | reverse complement strand
CGTCGGGCGCATCTGTGCGAGGTCTACCTGCGCGGGGCCTGTATGGATAGGGTTAATCTATCTCAAGCTGATCTGCATCAGGCCGATTTAAGTGGCACTGACCTGACCGAATGCATCGGACTGCGGGGGGGATATTAGAAATCAAAAATAGCGGAAAGATTTTTTGAGGCAGGCGGGAAAATGGAAATAACGGCAAAAATATTTCTCGGTGACGCGGGTGAACGGTTAAAGCCGCTGCCGGACAACTCGGTTGACCTTGTTGTAACATCACCGCCCTATGCGGATCAACGGAAAAATACATACGGCGGTATCCGTCACGACAGGTACGTGGAGTGGTTTTTACCTATTTCCGAACAATTATTACGAGTCCTCAAACCGACAGGAACTTTTGTCTTAAATATCAAGGAGAAAGTAGTTGAAGGCGAGCGCAGTATATATGTGCTGGAACTGATTCTGGAAATGCGTAAACAGGGCTGGTTGTGGACGGAAGAGTTCATTTGGCATAAAAAAAATTGCTATCCGGGTAAGTGGCCTAATCGTTTTCGGGATGCGTGGGAGAGACTGTTGCAATTCAATAAAAACAGAAAATTCAATATGTATCAGAAGGAAGTAATGGTTCCAATGGGTGATTGGGCGAACTCCAGACTTAAAAACCTTTCTGACGTAGATAAAATCCGCGACAACTCAAAAGCAGGAAGCGGATTTGGTAAGAATATTTCAAACTGGCTGGGCAGAGATAAGGCCTACCCTGCAAACGTTTTACACCTAGCGACGGAATGCGGTAATAAAAATCACAGCGCCGCCTTTCCGCAGGAATTGCCTGAATGGTTCATCAAACTTTTTACAAAAGAGCATGACACTGTACTTGATCCATTTATGGGTTCAGGGACAACTTTAATTGCCGCAAACCGAATGAAACGAAATTCAGTAGGCGTCGATATCGTTCCTGAGTATTGCGAAACGGTGAGGAAACTATTGAAACCCGTGAGGATATTATGAAAAAAAACAGCGAAATTTTTCTCGATTTTATTGGAGCTTTGTTAACGTTCGGAATCGGTTTTTTAATTTTTGTGCTTTTAAGCTGGCTGTAGAAGATCATTAATAAAAATTTTAAAAGGGGAAAGCCGTGAGTGTGAATTTATCGGTTCATTCCGAAACTGTGCATCTGGAAAGAGTCATGCCTGATAACAGCTTCTGTCTAAGCTTGAAATTTTTTCCCGGTCCGGAAGCGGCGATCTGGCTTGAGCGGGATAGGCTGACGACGCTTATACTGGCCGTCGCGCTGCCTAAGGCGGAAAACTTCGCCGTCGTTTTCGGTGATAAGACGGAGCTGACCGGCAAGGAGGCTATGGAGTTTCTGGAGCGCGAGCTGGAAAAGGAAAAGGCTGTCCGCAGGCCCCGTTACGGAAGAGAGAACTGAAGCGGTTAAATTTATTTCCGGGCTGTCCGAGCGAGGTGATGATATGCTGCAATTTCTGTTTTGGTACGCCGTAATATATATCCTGATCGAAATATTCTTCTACCACTCTGGAGGCCGTGATCTATGACCTGGATCTGGGTAGAGGGTATCGGGTATGTGCATAAGCCGGAAATCGAGAGGGAGGAAGAAACCGGGGGGGAAAATAAACCCGAACAGCATGACTGTGCACTGCCGGGGAAAAGAAACGTGGACTTATTGTTATCTATCACTAAGTGGTTTATCGTAGCTCTCCTGATTCTTATCGACGCTTTCGTGCTTTTTTTCTTTGCAAAAATATTGTTTTAGGTGGAGTGGTCATTATGCTCCTGAATTTTTACCATCTTTTCATTTTTTTTAAGATACGGAGTTACCTGGCTGATGTGGGAAAGTCACTCGATATGTGTCTGGGCTGTTGCTGTTTTAACTTTTGGGGTGATCCTCGGTATTTTTATGGAGCAAGAGCGTGAGGAGGAAAAGGAACTCGGTCGGCACGACGGGGGTTTACTGTTATTTATCGTTGAGGTGTTTATCGTGGCTCTCCTGATTTTTCTCGGCGCTTTCTTGTTTTTTGTGCTTGCGGGAATGCTCCCTTAAGTGGAGCGATCACGATGTTCCTGAATTTTTACCCTTTTTTTAGTTTTTTAATTTATGGCGTGACCTGGTTGATGTGGGAAAGTCACTCGGTGTGCGTTTGGGCGATTGTTGTTTTAACTTTTGGGGTGATCCTCGGTATTTTTGAGGATTTGTTTGATTAAGGAGGGAATTTTATGCTGCATGAATTGATGGATAAGAGACAAAAAAAACTGAAGGCGATGCTGAAAAGAATGAAAAGCGCGGAAGCGGCTCTTGAAAGTCTCGCCGACGCCGCCTTTCCTCGATCTTTACCAGAGGCGGAAAAATTATTCCGCGACACACGGATCGGCACGGAACTTGTGCAGGAGGTACTCAGCGAGATGTGGGACGCTCTTGATGAAGTTACAGGTATGACCGTCGCCATGGAGGATGAATGGTACGATCCGGCATGCCCTCTGTGCGGGGAGAAGGAGGAAGTAAGGACGAGCGTCGATGGCGAGGGGAGACACTATTGCACGGGCGCGTAAATCCGCACGGGGGAGGAGGAGAGTGAGAAAGATAATACTTTCGGTTTGTTTTTTCATTGTTTTATTTTTTACAGCTTATTTTGTTTTCCTTCGCTCGAAAGCGGAGAAAGTGTCTCGGCTTGCCTGGACGCCGCCGGAGCTTATCGCATGCGGTCACGATAACGCCTACCGGTGCATGTCGGACGAAGATTACATGCAAATGATTGTGTTCAGTCAATCCGTCGAATATTTGCTGAAAAATTGCTGGGAGGACTAATGCGCTGGTTACATTATAATACGCGGTTTTTCCCTTTGCGGGAAAAGCGGCGTCTTGAAGCATACAGTAAAAAAAATCGCGGACAAGGTGAGAGGATCGTTGTAGATAGATTGGTCGGAGAAGCTTTACTTGAGGGTTTGGCGATCGTCTTTGAGCGGTATGGAGTTCCGCCCCTCGATCCGCGCCGCTGTCTGCCCGTGGTTGAGCATGATTCAGGGAAGGCTGGAGGAAGGGAGGAGGAAGATGCGTTGTAAATTTTGTTCTCAAGTAAATGTGCGGAACCTTGCGACAATAACAAGCGCAAGCGGAAAAAAGCGGGTCACGGAGTTATACGGATGCGGGAGCTGTCACAGAGTTTTCGGAGCTGCGGTTTGGAGCCCGTTCCGGGACGAGCAAAAGGAAAACTGGGAGTATATCCCGGATGATGAAGCGGCAATTTATTATTCAAACTACAAGATGGAGGAGCAAAACAATGACATCCAACGAAAAGATACATGATGGTGTGCGTGAGCTGAAGACCGGAGCGATTTACGGAACGCGCTCGATGGGCATCAATTTCAGGCCGGATGAGTTTAAAGCTATCGACGACTACATCAAGGCTGTCCGGGATACGCTGTCCAGCACACAAACGATCACGCGGCACAGCTGGGTTCGCGCTCTTGTTCTTCGGGAAATCGGTTATACGGAAACCGGGCAAAGAGGGAGCGATGATGATAATTGAACTGGACAACAGTGTCGCGGGCGCCGTGGCGAAGTGCCATACCTACGCCGCCGTGAGATATGTCCTGCACCTGGCTCCAATTAAGGACAATCCGTATTTCAAAAGCGGTCAGGCGGTACACAGCGCTCTGGAGAAATACTTTACCGGGGAAAGCTCTCAAAATTGTCTGGAAATATTTGACGCCATCTACAAGCCCTGGTGTGAGAAGCAGGAAAATCTGGAGGAGCGGCTGCATTGGGGGAACGTTCGGAGAATCCTGGAGTATTGGTTCCGGCTTCATCCGTTGGAGAGCTTACCCTGGCGTATTTTTGCGGTCGAAAAGGGTTTTCGCGTTCACGTAACGGATGATATTTATCTGACAGGCAGGATAGACTTTATCGGCGTGGATCGGCGGGACAATACGCTGGTGGCGGGCGATCATAAAACCACCGGAAGAATCGACCTGAAGTGGCGGAACGCCATCCGCTACGGATCGCAGCTGACGGGTTATATTTACGCCTTGCAAAAAATTTACAAGGACAGTCTGGTTAGCGGCGGGGTGATTAACGGCGTCGAACTCAGGCTTGTGCCGGGCAGTACGCGCAAATGCCGGGAACATGGCGTCGCTTACTCCGAATGCGGGCCTGAGCATTGTCATTTTGAATTTTTTGCCCTGCACCGCACGCCGGAGCAGACGCAAAGCTGGTTCGGAACTTTTACGGAAATGGCCCGGCAATTCGCCGGATTGCGTGAACGTGTGCAAAGCGTCGAAGATCTCGTCCATGTTGAGGAGCAGGGCAAGTTCAATGGATTATGCTACAACTGCGAGTTTAACGATTTTTGTTACTATGGGCGTACTCCGCATTTTGCCGGGACTCTGCTCAAACATGAGCGGTGGAACCCTCTGCATGATGTTACGGAAGTTTTGACGGCATGAGAACGCGGGATGGTAAATTAATTACAGCCGGTACGAAGTCCGGCGGAAAGGTCGGTTATGACGTTTTTGGAATTTGTTGGCATGCTCATTTTCATCGCGCAGGCTGCGGCGTTTCTCGGATTTTTTATTTTTGTTTTCATCATGATGGAAAAAATTATTAAACGTTTCGATAATAAAGGATAAGGGAGAGGAATAATGAATACGATACATGTTTTAATCTACGGGGACGCGCATATCGGCAAAAGCACCTTCGCCGCCTCCATGCCTGTGCCGAATCTTGTTTTTATGTTCGACGGCTACTCCAAGGATGCGCCTTATCTGAGCCTGCCTGGGACAACTGTCCATGATATTGCACCGAATGCGTGGGGGACGCCGCAGAAACAGGTATTTATGGGCGATCAGCTTTACTACCATATTGAATATTACCATGATTCGGAAACGCAGGCCGGAAGTCCGGAAAAAATCCAGGCAACGGCGTTCAAGCGATTTCTCAACCGCATGACGACAATCAATCAGGAGTTTCATCTTTGGCAAACGATTACACTGGATTCCCTGACGATGTTTCAGATTGCCAGCCGTATGTACGAGAAGTACATCCTGAACCCCAATGCAAAAAACCAGATGCAGTGGTACGGCGGGCAGACGGATTCCGTTGAGGAAATGCTGATGGTGCGCTTTTCTGGTTTCCCCGTCAATGTTTGCGTTATCGCTCACAGTAAGGTGGATATCAATGATATCACCAAGGAAACACAGTACGGTCTCAGCACATCGGGCCGTCTGGTGCATACGCTGGCTTCGCAATACTCCGACCTGTACCGTATGTACCTGGACAGACAGGGCAATCGAGTGCTGCAAACCGAGCCGGATTATAAATGGGCGTCTCAGAGCAGCATGGGAGCGTCGAACCCGTGTCCTCCCCATTACGCCGCTCTTTGGCCTAAAGCATAAGTACGGTCGGGGTGGGCCGGCGTTGGGGTTTGAAAACCTCGGCAGTATTGATGAGGAGGGCCCGCGGCCGGGGTTGCCACATAACTTTCCGAAGGGGAAACCATGAGAATAATTATGACGAAGACGGATAAAAAAACAAAACAGGAACGTAAACGTGTTTTTGCGGGAGAACTGCGGTTCGATCAGTCCGCGATTGCATACATTAACTTAAAAAAGAAAGGGAACATATGCGAACTTGAAGTAGTAGGGACGGAAGGAACAGACTATTATTTTAAATTCAATCCATAAGGAGAAAAATCATGGGAAGAACAGTACCTGAAGGAATCCAGAAATTTACGGAAACGGAGCCCGGAAATTACAATGCGCAGATTGTCGCGCTTGAGGAGCGTCCGGTAAGTGTCTCCGGCGAGGATGTAAAGCGGCTTACCTACAGTTTGCAGTTGAAAATCCTGGAACCCACGAGCCGAGCCGGTCGGATGCATTTTGAAACTTTCTGGATCGGGACAACGGAAGATCCACTGGCGCAGATGGATGAGACATGGCAGGCCAACGCCGGACGGCTCATGGTCATGTGCGAAGCGGCCGGAGTTCCTTTTGTCGGCGAGGACATCGATAATGTCATGGCGCGACTGCCGGGAGCCGTCGTAAGCTTCACGGCGGAAAAAAGCGTTTCAAAGAAACCGCCATATAAGACATATGTCAACATTACGAAGTGGTGGCCGATCGGTTCAATTGAGCCGGGCCTCCATCATGACGAAAGGCATACGGAAGCCGCTCCTAAAGTTCCGACAAGCCATCTTCCTCCCGGTCCCGCCGTGGCCATTCCGCAGTATCCGCCGCAGACCTCTCCACAGACCTCGCCGCAAGACGGGAATCCGGGGAATGGAGCGTCCGTCCCTTCTTACATACCCCAGCGGAGGTGAGTCCTTCCGCACAGGGGGTGCTGAGGTGTGAGCAGTGTCGGAAAGATATACCCGTAAAGCTGTTTGAGCGGCATGTTATGGAACACAATGCGGCGGGCGACTTCGGATATCCGACAGGGCAAATGCCAAGGATCAGTTAGGGCTCTATATTACCGGGCTTCATACGTATCGGCTGGCGGGGTTCGCCTGGGCCGGTGAAGCCCGGTACTTTTCCGGAAACATGAATGTGGCGGGTACCGGCTGAAGGGACGCCGGAGCGGGACTCGTTCATAATGAAAGGGGGAGAAATCATGGTAGTGGAAGAACTCGTCAGAAATCTGCATAAAAGAAGTCTCCTGATTATCATACAGGATATGCTTTGTCTCATCTGGCCGAAAAATGGGAACGTTCCTGAAAATATCAAAATGATACGCATTCATCTGGAGAGTGAGATACGCGAGATATGCGGGATATATGATAAAACGATGCACGATACCCACGATCCGTCAGCGTGTCCCGAAGAGGACAGGAGTTTGAATCCATGAAAGTACTCTCATTATTTGACGGAATTTCAATAGCGCGGCAGGCCTTTAAGGAATTAGGATATTCGGTGGAGTATTACGCATCGGAGATTGATAAAAACGCCATTCAGATTACGCAAAAAAATCACCCGGACACGAAGCAATTGGGAGATATAAAAGATATTGATTGTTCAGACGGGAAACTGCATTACGGAGAAGGAAACCCGGCTGAAACCGGTATTTACCTTCTTATAGGCGGTTCACCCTGCCAGGATTTGAGTATCGCTAACAAAAACCGGGAAGGGTTGAGTGGACAGAGGAGCGGTTTGTTTTGGGAATATGTCCGCGTTCTCAAACAGTTAAAACCAAGATACTTTATTTTAGAGAATGTGGCGAGCATGTCGAAGGAAGCAAGAGATACCATCACAAAAACTCTTTGGGGGATTGAGCCTGTCATGCTTAACGCCTCCTTAGTGTCCGCGCAACAGAGAAAGAGATTGTTTTGGGTAGGAAAGCTGACCGACGCCGGACGCGGGGATTGTGAATACGAGAAGTCCACTATTCCGCAGCCGATAGATAGAAAAATATATCTTCAGGATATTTTGGAAAGAGGCGAAGTGGTCAAGGAAAAGGTGTATTACCTAACCACCGATCAAAAGGATTTTATCAATAATTTTATTAAAAGACATCAGGGAAATTATGTTTTCAAGGACAAACCGATAGGACTGGCCGTTATAGGGAAAGGCGGTCAAGGCCAGAGGATTTACTCAATTCAAGGCAAAAGTATTTGTTTATCGGCGAATTCCGGCGGTCGAGGCTGGAAGACCGGATTGTATTTAATTACCGACGGCGCGCTTGAAGGCGGAAAAGACGAAAAATCAAATTTATTGACCGCCGCTTCTATCGAAGGTTTGAGGGGATCAAAAGATCATTTTCGCACGTTAACTCCGATTGAGTGCGAAAGACTACAATCATTGACAAGCATTGAGCAATCGTCTATAATTAGAGTATGCTTAGACCATCAAAACAACTCTGCGAATGCGGAAACCAAAAATCACAAGTTGCTAAATGTTGTTGGGAATGTAGAAAAAAGCGACTTAAAAGAAACTGCGTTGTCTGCGGAAGAGAGTTTGAATACAAAAAATCAACCAACAAACAAACTTGCTCAACCAGATGTGCTTATAAATTGCGGGGAAAACAAACTTCAAATTCATTATCAAAACAAACTACTCGTAAATGTGAATGGTGCGGATTGGAAACAAAATGTCCACCATCTCAAAAAAATAGAAGATTTTGTTCATCTCGCTGTTGGGCTAAATACAATAGTGGAAAAAACAACTTCTTTTGGAAAGGCGGAAATACCCCAGAAAAGCAATCTTTTAGTAGTCAAAGAAAATGGAAACAATGTTGTAAATATATATGGAAAAAACATAACGCAACTTGCGGAAAATGTGGAGAAAGATTTAATCACACTCAACAAACTTTTGAAGTCCACCACATCAGACCTTTCTATACAGGGAAGCAACGAACAGACTATTCAAACCTTATTCTCGTATGTCGTCCTTGCCATATTTGGATACATTCCAAAAGAAATACAAAATCAGAATACCTTGACCTTTCAGATAAATACTGATGTTGGATACACTTGGGGATTATCAAACACGGCGCGGAAAAAAGCGCTTGGAAACGGTTTTAATTGCGCTGTTATCAAGCACATACTTGGAAGTATTTTATAAAAACATAAAAATAGCGAGCAGCTTGCAAGGGAGAAAATATGACGGGGAAACGAATCGCGGATTGGGGAGACGAGAAAAGCAAAATAATAATCATCGGAAGTTATCCTGGCCGCTGGGAGGAGGCGCGCGGTGAACCCTTCTCAGGTCCGGCCGGTCTTCTGCTGAACGCGTGGCTGGAAAACGTTGGTTTGAGCCGCGCCGTGTGTTATATGACTTACGCTTACCCTTTTAAACCGACGGTCAACTTCAAATGCATCGAACGGAAACAGATTGACTATTGGGTCAATGACCTTCATGCGTGTTTGGCGCGGCTGATTGATCCTTATGTCCTTGTCCCACTCTGCGATACCTATCCGGGCGGGGATTTATCCCTTTTTGCCCTGACGGGGAAAAAGAATATTATGGATTGGCGCGGTTCTCCGCTGATTTATACGGACACGGGCGGGAGGGAAATAAAATGTATCCCCTCCCTGCATCCGGGTATGACTTTTAAGGCACCGCGTTATGAAAACCGCTGCCGTGGTGATTGGTTGAAAATCAAAATCGCGTCGGAAACAAGGCAAAACGTCATTATCGAACGGAAATGTCATATCCGACCGTCACTCGAACAGTTACGGCAATGGAAGGATCAGCTTCTTTCCTCGTCGCAACCAATCGCCGTTGACATCGAAACGCATCCGGTTCAGGGAATCACGTGCGTCGGATTCGCTCCCTCTCCCCATGAGGGTTATGTTATTCCTCTTGGAGTGCAACATCGTATCCTGCTGGAAAACAAACGGTCAAAAGCCGTTGTGGGGGCTGAAAACACGCAATGGCAAAAGCGACTGCAAAGCGTCCTGGCTGAACCGGACGGCCTCCTCACGGATACCTACGCTAACGAGGTCAACATGCTCGCACGAACAAGGAAAGCATTGGCGGGCTGCTACGCGAAGTGGCGTGAGTCAAAGACCGGGAAAATTACGCCCGCCATGCGTAAACATATCGGAGCCTGGGAGGACTGGAAAGGCATTAAACCTCCTGAACCCGGCAGGAACTTCATCACTGTGGGTTATTGGAAAACAAAAGAGGATGAAGAACGGGCTTTGCAGACAATTCGCGATATTTGCGCGTCTGAAAATCCGAAGATTCTTCAGAATGGTCTTTACGATCAATACTGGCTCGCGGAGCGGGATGTTTATTTAAATAATTATGTCTATGATACTCTTGAAATGCATCACTGTTTTGAGGCGAATGAAGAACATTCACTTCATTACCTTGCCTCTGTTTTCGCGAATGAACCCTACTGGAAAAAAGAAGCTAAATTTGCCGAGGAAAGCGCAAGGAGTTTCAGTAATCAGGAAGCTCTCTGGAGGTATAACGTCAAAGACACAACAGTGACTTACGAGCTTTACGAGATATTTCTCGAAAAACTGAAAACGTCCGAAAGATTGCCGTTTTACTTCCGGCATTACACGGATTTACGTCCCGTTCTTTTCGATATGATGCGCCGGGGTCTGAACGTTGACCAGGATGAATTACGTAAAAAGTATGATACGTTTCGTGCGAAACATGACTCACTCGTCATCGAGATCGAGAGCATCGTCGGTTATTCCCTTGCCGGACGGAAAACGCTGTCATCGACAAAGATAAAAAAATATCTGTATGAAGATTTAAAACTGCCGAAACAGATAAAAAGGCGCGGGTTCGGCAAAACTGAAACGGCGGATGAGGTTGCAATTCGTCATTTGATCCTTCAGTATCCTCACAAACTCAAGGAAGTCGGCGGGTGTATTATTAACGCGCGCCGGGCGGGTAAGCTCATGGCTTTTTGCGATGAAACAAAACTGGACGCGGATGGGAGATTTCGCAGCTCATATAAATTCACAACGACAACGGGACGTCTGGCGTCTTCGGCGAACCCCAGAGGCACCGGAGCGAACGCGCAAAACCAGGACAGGGAATTACGTGATATCTACCGGGCGGAACCGGGTATGTTCATACTTTGCGTCGATTTAAGCCAGGTGGAGTCACGTATTGTCTATATGCTGACACGTGATCCTGATCTGGTACGTGAGGCGCAATCCATGCCCTGGGAGCATGACATGCACACGGAGAATGCGCGGGCGATCTTTAAAATACCTCAAAACGAGCCGGTGACAAAAGCTCAACGTTACCTGGGGAAAAAAGCGGTACACGGCGGACAGCGCGGGATGCGAGGCAAGATGCTCTCCGATCAACTTTTAAAGGAGGGAAAAATTATTACGGCGGAGGAGTGTGATGGAATGATTGACGCTTATTTTGAAGCGAAAAGCGCAATACGGGACGTTTACTTCGCGGAAACGCGTATGCAGGTGCGCCAGCATCGATGTCTCGTAAATTCGTGGGGCCGCCGTATTGACTGGCCCTACGCCCGCTTTGACGACTCTTTGTATCAGGAAGCTTATTCCTGGCTTCCCCAGAGTGAGGCGGCGGATCACATGAACCAGCGGGGTCTTGCGGAATTTTACGCTATTCTCGGAAAATATCGCATGCGGACAACGATCAACGCGCAAGTCCATGATGAACTGGTCTTAAATACGACGCTTGAGGAAGGGTATTGGGTTGCGCATAAATTACAGGAACTCCTAAGCCATCCCATGACCTTTTTCGGCGCCGAACTGCGGGTGCCTGTGTCCGTGAAGATCGGTCGAACGTGGGCGTGCGAGCATGAGTGGGATAAATTTCCGTCAGAGAAAATTTTCAATGAAGCAGCCAGAAGTTTATTTACCAAACGTTATGAAAGGCCGGAGGAGAAATGATGAAAACACTTATTTTACAGAGGTTAATGCAGTCGCATTTAACAACCTGGGGAGTACTCTTGACCGCGAGTGAGCCTTTGGAGTTAAACTATCCTGTCTGTTTGACGGTTGAAAACATGTACAAGGATAATCAAAAATACGTCTCATGCATTCCCGTCGGCGAGTATGTTTGCCGGTCGTTGCGAACGCGGAAAGCAAAATATCCAGGGAATACGCAAGGTTGGACATATCGCGTGGATATGACGGAAATGAACATAAAAACCGGGATTGAGCGGACGGGTATTGACTTTCATCCGGGAAACTCGCACAAAGATACCTTAGGTTGTATTTTACCCGTGTCCTCCTTCGGCTGGTTTTCTTTTGAAGATCCGACGGTAAAAATACGCGCCGGGCTTGGTTCAAGAAAAGCGCACAGGGCGTTATTAGATTACCTGGGCGCCGAGCATGAGTTCAAACTCTCAATCCAGGCTTGTTTCGCTTTACCTTTTTTAAGTTTGGAGGACTGATGAAGGTAAAAATGGATGAGACGACAAACTTCATTAAACTTTACGAACACAAACAGGGTAAATCGGAAGTCCCGAAAAGTTTTCACCTCTGGTCAGCCATCTCGCTTCTCGCGGCTTGTGTGGGAAATAATGTCTGGTTTGAAAAATTCAAAGGCAAAAAACTGCATCCGAATCTTTATATTGTTCTGCTCGGAGATTCGGCGTCGGGAAAGGGATGCGCAATTGATGAAGCGTTGAGTTACGTCGAACAGGAGGAAATTGTCGGACTCTTTCGCGGTCGCGTAACCTCCGCCTACCTTCACGATCTGTTATCCTCCGCGAGGCCGGTCTCTGGTCAAATGATTCGTGATTCGCGCGTGTATCTGGCGACGCCGGAGCTGTCCTACTCCGTGGGTAACGGTCAACTCGCGGATGATTTTGTAAAATTCCTCACGGAGATGTTTACCGGGGGAGGAGCGAATCATCGGGAGGGAACGCGATCGCATCGAGAGCATAAAATCAGCAAACCCTGCATCAATTGGATAGGCGGCAGCACGCAGGATTGGCTGCTGGAATGTATATCGGGAACGGCTATCTCAGGCGGTTTCTTCGCCCGTTCCATCATTGTTCGCGACAGGTACGATCCGAAAGTGCGTTATCCGCGTCCGATTTCGCCGAAGGATCATGACGCCGTCGGAGAGTATCTGCAAGCGCGTGTTGAGTGGCTTGCCCGGACGGTACGCGGACAATTCAAAATGACTTGTGACGCGGAGGAACTTAACGATCACTGGTATCGAACACGGGAGTATCCGACCGATGAGAGACTTGCTCCCACCTGGAAGCGGGAAGATGATATCGCAATCAAATTGGCGATGGTTATGTCCATGGCGGAACTTGTGCCGTGGGCGGTTGATCCGAAGGATCACTTAATCATTAACAGGGATCACCTTATCGCGGCGCAGACTTTACTCAGTTCCGTTCGCCGCGGACTCTCGGAGATCATGGACTTGGCGACCATGGTGCATACGAATGCGAAGATGGTAAAAGTTGTCCGGGACGCGATTAAAGAGGGCAAAAAAGTGCAGCGCAGCGTTCTCCTGCGGCGGTTCCAGAGCCGTGGAATTACAGCGGATATGCTGGATATGCTGGATAGAACCCTGATCGCATCGGGAGAAGTTGAACTGAAGGCGATAGGCGAAGGACCAAGGAAAAGCCTGTGGTACCTTTGGAAAGGAAGAATAATGAAGTAGATGGCATGGCTCATAACCTCCACCGTCCGCGAGTGCATGGGGTGGTAAAGTTGACCGATCTGCCGTGAGTGTTGAGCCGATCTCCGTTCTCTCCCTGGGGATGTTAAAAAACATTCAAGACGGTAAGCGCTTTGTTTTTAAACTTTTATTTTGAAAGGGGTTGGAATATGACAGATGACCTGCATGAGCTGCGCAAAAGTCTGGATATGATAAAGAAAACCATTGATGAACAAGCCGCAAGGAGACCCGAACTTATTTCTCTTATGTATCTGATTGACAAACTCTTTGAACTGATTGAAGGGCAGGCGAAAGAGATCGTCGTTCTGGAAAAAGCGGAATAAATTTTGAGTGGGATTCCGGGGAGAAGTTCCTCTCTCTGGAAGTAAGAAAAGAGGGAATGAAGTATTTTTTCTTTGATCGAAAGAATGCAAAGTCGATTGAAAAAGAGTATAAAGAAAAAAATCTGGATTCTCTTACCAAAGAATTTTTGTGAGTTCATGCTTCCTTCCGGTTGCGGGAAAAACGATTTTCCGTTTAAAATACCGATCCGCCGCTTGGAGGAAGAGATTCTTCCAGACGATGGAGACACTTCCCTGACATGTACAATTTTAAAAAGGAGATTACCGGATGATGCAACCGATAACGACAAAACTTAGCGCCGAGGAATCCGGGATATTGATGTTGAATATATCCTATGCTGCATGGATGCTTCTCACGAGAATCGATATGTATCTCGGTTCCGAGAGAATGATAAAATTCCTGAGACGGATTTCCGAAAAGGGAAAGCAGCCCACGGAAGAGGATGTCCGGGAGTTTATATGGAAAACCACCGGAGTTCATTGTGTCTATGAAGAGAAAAAAGACAGGCTTATTATCTGACGAATTGCACGCCGCCTGGCGGAACTTCGGTATTTGATCTTAAATCGCTTTCCGTAACGCCTTCGAGTCTCCCCGGCTTTTGCGTTTGGAATTGTCTGCGGAATTTATCGACAAGATGCTTGTCCTCGCCTTTCAATTCCTCTACGGTATCAAAACCTGCCTGAGCAAGATGTGCGTATAAACGGGCCGTGGTAATGCGTTCGGTATTTTTCCAGACATTGAGCAGCGTCTCCGCAACGTCAGGATTGAGCAAAGCTTCATCCGTCATCGCGCGAATCTCATCGGCGGAAAATTTACCGAAAATCTTGTTCAGTTGTTTAACGAGAAATTCGGTGGCGACATATTGAGCGCCGATAACGCCGCGTTCGACGGCGTAAGCCCGGCTGATGATATTGCTTATGGAGTAAAGTTCCTGCGCTTTAATATCCGTTACTATCGGCCCCTTGAACGGAGTGCCGAAAGAAAGTCTCGCCGCCTCGATGATACTATCCATCTGTTTTAACTGCTTCGGAGTGTACAGTTTTTTAAAGATGGCGTCGAACTCTCCTCGCACGGCCGCCAGAGAATCGGGTTCCAGGAAAGCCGTCCCGTTTAAATCCGTAATGGGACTTTCCGAACGTTTTAAGGCCCACTTCCAGAAACCGGAACGAAAACCCATCATAGCTTCGGGGTTTCCGCCGATATCCGCTACAATTTTACCGACACGCTGTGCGGCAAACGCAGGCTGCTTTATGAGAACGGAAAAAAAGTGCTGAGGATCGGCGTCAATCAAATCCTCAAACTGTTTCTCGTTGAAAATTTGTCTGGATTGGGCGCTTGAACCTGTTTTAAAATTTTTAAGATTTTGAGAGTTGAGTACTAAAGTTTTTATCTCATTTTTAATATCCGGTGTTTGATCCAAAGCGGCTGAATGCGTCCTCAGGAAACGTCTCGCCGCGATGAGGTTTAAACCGTCGGGGCCGATGGCTGACGAAGCAAATTCACTGCGGATACCTCCCTTTACCATATTCAATAACTCATTATCGGCAAAAATCCCGGTAAAATCATCAGGTCTTTTTTTCCTGGAAACCGCGCTGAAGGCTTCAAGCATTTTTGATAAATCTTCCGGGTTTTTGAGGAATCGCTTGGCTAATAGTTTTGCACTGACGCGAAAATCACCGGAATCCGGCCCGCCGCGTTTTCCCAACGTATCCAGCGGAATCCCGGAACGCAGCAGCTTGCTTCGCGGGGAAAAATATTCATTGGCTTCCTTGAATTTTTTAACCAGATCCGGGTACTGAAGATTCAGCCTTAAGTCGCTCTCCAGACCCTTTAAGGTATTCTCGACAACGTCCAGAAGGGAGTTGACATCCCTCAGTTTTGATTCCGCTCCCGGCGTCGCGCTGAATTCACGAATATTATCCAGCAGCCGCGTACGCAGCGCCCGAATCTCATCCAAGGTTGTTCTTGACGCCAAAGCGTCCAAAACATCCCTGAAAACTTGAGGAGGTTCCGGGCCGATTTCCGGTTTCTTTCCCCCGGATGATTTCTTCATCAGTTCCTGCGCTTTAGCTCTTATGGCGCCAACATCAAGCATCGCATTATTGAAATTATTAACTTCATCGTATTTTTTGTCTTTGATAATTTTGAATCTTCTTTCGACTTCCTGCACAGATGTTCTGAATTTATTAGCGATATCATGCGGTTCAGGAAATGATTGATACTGGGCAACGAGATTATCCAGAGCCTGTTGGCGAACCGCTAAACCTTTACCGAGAGTTGTTTGAACCCTGGCGATTTCGGCTTGCGGTACCAACCCTTCCGCAGCTCCATGGATCACGGCATTCTGATCCGACAACCTTTCCCGTATGTCTTGGTTAAATTTTTCACTCCCGCGTTGAATATCTTCGGCGCGTTGAATTCTGGGGGAGCCTGTGGCTTGAGATGTAGTCGGCTTGAATCCGGGTATGTCCTCCTGTAGCCTGCGAATTTCAGCTCCCCGCTTTTCAACCGGTATGTTTTTCGCAGGCGTCAGTCTTTCCCGAATATCACGCTTAATGTTTTCTCGGGTAGGCACTAAATTTCGTATCGGTTCAGGTACTATGTTTTTCAGCGCATTCCCGAAAACTCTACCGGTAGTTTTTAAAGACTGCACCACGCCAGCGGGGCCTAAACTTCCCATGATTTGGCCGACAAATTCCGAGCCCGGAACTTCCGGGAAACTTTCAGCGGCAAGTTGACCGGAGCTTCCAGCTGTGGCGGCAGTAATTGTCTCGTTTCGTAGTGTTTTCCCTGGCTGACGCGCCATATCCATGAAGAGTTTACGCAGGGCTTTGATTACCGTACCGCCCTGTTCACTAGCCGGATCAAAAACCTTTTGCGTCTGGAGCAGTTGCCGCCCTTTCGTTATCGCCCCCATCGTAGGTAAAGTACCGAAACCGGCCATTTCACCGCCGGATTCAACCATACGTTCGATTGTGTTATTCGCCTGAATTGTGGAGGGTTCCCTGAGCCCGAAACCACTGGAGAAAAGTTTTTCCAGAGTTTCCGTTCCGGCGGCGAAACGGTCAGGATCGGAAACGCCGAAACCCGCGAGAATTTCCTGAATCACATCACCGGGAAGCCCGAGCATCTGCGCCAGACCGTTATTGAATCCTTGCGCGGTGAGACCCGCCAGACGCAACGCTTTTTCATATCCCCGGCGGAGCTCCTCTTCGGGGGTTAACGGAGCCAGGATTGACGGAGCCAGTTCGGATAGACATTTAAATTTTTTGGTCTCGCTCTCCGTTTCCTCGCCCATAACGTACCGATCACGCAGTGCTTTTGCTAACATCTGGAGTTCGGGATCAATGGGTGTTTCAGTTTTGGGTATCGGTGAACTTTGTTGGAAACTCAGGCTGGCGTCATCGGGCATTGTCGGGTTCCTGTTTTGGAGGTCTTAAACTCTCAAGCAATTCTGTGATTCTCTTGGCATTCTCGACTTCCCGTGATCGGTCCTGGAAAGAACGCTCAGAGGTATTCTCGGAATTATCACCGAGTAATTTCTGAATGCTGTCGCGGTTGGCTTTAAGCATTTGTTGCGCCGCGCCAAGCGAGGCAAGCAAACCTTCAGGCGACTGAATTCTGTCGAAACCAAGAAGGTCATTTACCGCTTCTCTGTCTTCATCGCTGACCTTCCCGCCGGGGTCAAGGCTCCGGGCGATACGGAAGCTGAGAACGCCCATGTAAAAGCGCATAGCCGCGGTGACTTCCCGGATTGAACCATCAGGGCTGAAACCTTCCCGTAGATCGTTTCCGATCTCGGCAAAATACTTTGCGCGGGCTTGACTCTGTTCCGCTGGCGTTGTTCCGCGGAAAGCGTCAACAGGTAGGCCTAGAACGTCACGAAGCAGAATGTAACTGCCGGAACCGATCTGGGATAAGGAATCATTGATAAACGCCGCAATATCACCGGCGGCTCCGACGCCGCGCGGGTTTGAAATTACAGCTTTTATCAGTTTGTCTAGCATGTCAATGTCGAGGCCTAGGTCAGCTATCTGCTTCTTTGCATCGTCTCTTGCTTTTTTCTGCGCTAGGAACTCCGAGGTGTTAAAATCGTCAATTTTTGTAGGCTGAAACGTGCTGCCTATCAGTCCAGAGACGGGAACTTCAAACACTGCATTGGTTTTTGGATTTCGCGCGAAAAAAGACTGTCCTGAAACTTTACCTGTTTCGGGATCAATCTGATTACGTACTTCACTGATGCGTTCAAAAGGTGAATCTTTAGGAAATTGAAAATCCTCGGGAATCCTGCCGAATTTTTGTGCTGTGGCATTGTAAGCGTCAGTAGCGGCTAAATCACGTTCCGCTTGCGTTAATAATGGTTTATCTGTTTCAGCGCGCAGTTTCTTCTGGCGATCATTGAGGTTTCCCTGAAATTCTCTGGCAAAAAGTGTCTTAAAGAAAACGCCTGTCGCGGAATCTTTAGGTAACACAACGCCTTCACGATTATATAATTTAAATCTCTGCGGTTGTGTAAGGCCGGGAAAAGCCTCAATCCTACCTGCCTTTTCCCTCATCAACTCATCAAAACTTTTGGGTTTCTGCGATATTGTGACTTCGCCATCCGGCGTTGTCGCCAGCGTAGTAACTCTCGGAGAGAAATTGGGAAACAGCTCTTCCGTCGTCGGCAGAGGCATTGAGAAATCCACGGGAGGTCGTCCCGCAGACTGTCCACCGGCCGCTGTAATCCCCGGAAGTGTCGAAGACAGGTCTCGTGTTTCCTTTTCCATGGAGAGACGAGCGGTACCTTTTTGTGCGTCAATAACGGGGGGAACGGGGGAGATTTGTCCGGGGCTTGATGTTAAACCCTGAGTGTTCCCGGTGA
>Ga0210044_10004943_pt1 | contig 18300 bp, 12 predicted proteins | sample CryGey13umfilter_2_FD_183959 | JGI IMG/M metagenome (GOLD analysis project Ga0210044, IMG submission 183959) | Groundwater microbial communities from aquifer in Utah, USA - Crystal Geyser 4/9/14 3 um filter (SPAdes) (version 2) | ecosystem: Environmental > Aquatic > Deep subsurface >... | reverse complement strand
CCGTCGCTGTCGTGGGTCGCGAGGAAATCTGTCAACTCTGCAAATCCTTCGAACTCATGAAGCTGCCGGCCGTGGTAAGCTCTCATCTGGTGACCTCCTGGGTGATGCTGATTGCGTCAGAACTTTCAGCACCTTAACCCAGTTGGTCACCACCTTCACCCCACTTCTTGAGGTCCGAGACCGGGAGTCAGTTTCAGATCTGCACCCTTCCCGCTTGGCCCGCAGCAGGATCCCGGTCAGTCGAACACCCATCGCCTGGCCATTGCCCGTCGAGGAGGTCGAGCAGAGAGACCGCCGACAGGGCGATCAGGCAGGTCGTGTCGGGAACAACACGCCAGTCAGGCATTTCCGAGGTCCTCGTCGACCGCGTTCGCGTCGTAGCTCACGACGGAGACCCCCCTGGTGCGACAGGAACTCCATGAACGCCCGCCGGCTGTGGCCCGCCAGCTCTGCCTGCGGGCACGGCCAGCCCGCGGTTTGTGGTGGCGCGCTTCGTGTACGGCACCAAGGCGAACGTCCCCGACTACATGTCACCTTCTGGCGTCAACACGTTGGTGCTTCTGGATGGAACTCAACGGTCGTCGGCATCACTCCCCGAGGAGCCGTCGTCTAACATCCTCCCACGGGATCGTTTTCGGCGTACCGTTGTCGATTGCCGCGATCCGCCGGTCCAACTCCGCACGCCACGCCTCTGCGACGTCGGAGTCCATTTCGACAGTCGCATCCAGGCTCTCGATCAGCAGCGTCGCCAGTTCCGCCCGTTCTTCTTCCGAAAGGGCGAGGGCACTGCGAAGGACTTCGTGGGTCGCGGCAGTCATGGACCTATTCTACCATGTACACGTGAGTCCAACGACTCCCCCGGCCTGTCAGTCGCCGTCCCCCGTCGCCACCAGCGCCAGGCCCTCGCTGAAGGCGTAGGCCTCCACGAAGGCCGGCTTCACCACCAGCTCGCCGGCGAGGTTGACGTAGCCCCAGCGCTGCTTGACCTTCACCGCGCACAGGCCGCCCGAAAGCGTCAGGACCTCCTGGTACGTCGGCTTGATCACCCACTGGCCCTGCTCGTCGATCACGCCCCACTTGCCCTTGCGCCCCACCGCGGCGTGCTTCTCGCTGAAGGAGTAGGCGCCGTCGAACCAGGTCTTGCTCAGCAGCGTCCCGTCGCGGGCGACGAAGTTGCGCTGGCCCTCGTGCTGCACCACGCCGAAGCCGCCCACCGGCTCGAAGGTGCTGTCCCACCCCGGGCCCAGCACCTTGCCCGACAGATCGACGAAGTTGGCCTTGCCCTGGTACATCACGCAGGCCATGCCGTGGGACACGTTGTACGCCTCGTCGAACATCAGCTCGCCCACCACCTGGCCCTGGACGTCGACGTAGCCCCACTTCGAACCCTGGCGCACCGAGGCCAGCCCCTCGAAGTGCCAGCGCACCTCGTCGAACAGCGCGTCCCCCACCACCTCCCCGGCGGGGTTCACGAAGCCCCACTTGTTTGGCTTGAGCATCACGCCCGCCAGCCCGCAGCGCATGGGGTTCGCCCCCGCGAAGCGAGGCTCGATCACGAGCTGCCCCTCAGCGTCGATGAAGCCGAACTTCCCCTTGCGCCTCACCGCTGCCAGACCCTCGGAGAACTCGCCCACCTCCTCGAACGGCGGGTCCGTGAGCATCGCGCCGTCGGGGGTGACGAAGCCCTGCTGGCCGCCTGGTAGGACGATCCGCGCGGGCCACGTCCCGTCGATGTCCGGGCCTCGCGGCACCAGGCGGCCCACGAAGTCGTGCACCGGCTCCAGCAGCCAGTGGCCGTCGAGGGCTCGCAGGCCCCACCGCGCGCCGGTTCCATCCGTTTCCCCCCCGACGCCCGCCAGGACCCACTGGCCCTGGCGGTCGATCACGCCCCACAGGTGGTCGTAGGTCAGCTGCACCCGGCACAGGCCGCCCTCGAACCCCTGGGCCCCGGAGAAGCGCGGTCCGATGGCGAGCTCCCCGGTGGTGTTCACATAGCCGTAGTTCGTGCCGTACATCCCCCCGGGCAATCCGAACACCTCCCGCTCGCCGAAGTGCTTGTTGTCCGGAACATCGTACACCAGCGCCACCATGGGCTTGCGCGGCGCGCGCACCCGGGAGAGGTGGTCCACGTGGTAGCAGGCGCCGGACGGGGACAGCAGGTAGGCGTCCTTGCCGTCGCCGAACGCGGCCTTGACCCCCACGGCGAACTGGCCGAGGCATACCAGCTCCTCGCCGCGCTGGAGCACGAGGGAGCAGAAGTCCTCCTCCTCGGGCATGTGCTGAAACGAGAGCACGAGCAGGCTGCACTCACCCTCCAGCGGCACCCAGCTCAGCTGGTCGAAGGCCATCACCGGGAGCAGGCGCTCGAAGGCCCACTGCCCGTCGGAGCCCTTGCGATAGAGATCGAGCTGGCCGTTGGTCTCGTGCAGCCGGCCGAACACCACCAGGCGGTCGTCGGTGAGCCGCTCCGCCGTCACCACCGGGTGGAACACCCGGCACACCGGCCGGGTCTCGCCGGTGGCGGCGTCCACATCCCACACCTGACCGTCCACCGCCAGCGCCATGAACCGGCCGTCCTGGCTGAACCCGTAGCGGATCTCGGATCCGACGCGGTCGAGATCCACCACGCGGGGGGAATCGGAGTCGCCCTCCAGCGCCAGGCACACCCGCCACCGGTTTTTCTCCTTCTTGATGCCCTTCAGCGCGAGGAACGTGGTGGCGGGGGACTCCTCCTGCACCCAGTCGTGCTCCCCGGTGAACAGCGCCTGCGTCGCGGCCGACGGTGCGCGGAGCGCCGGGCGAGGCACCTTCGAGGGGTTCAGGACCACCGGACCGCGAGAGGCCGGGACCGGCTCGGCTGGCACAGAGGGCGTTGCCGCGTCGACCTCGAGCGAGTCGTCGATCGAGAGGTGGCGCACCGCGGGCGCGGCGTCCCACGCCTGCTGCAGGTGCAGCAGCTCGAAGCCGTCGGCGCTCACCACCCGGTGGTCCTCGGTCTCGAACACCTCGCCGATGTCCACCTCGAGCTTGAACATCGCGGTCAGATCCTGGCCCTTGACCGCCAGCACCAGCGTGCCCCACTGACCGGCGGGGCGCACCCGGCGAACCACCAGCACCTTGCCCCCCAGCAGGCTGTCGATGCGGGTGGCGTCGCACCTGACGCTGTACAGCAGCGCGGCGCTGCGCTTGAGCGCCAGGACGTGCAGCAGGCCGGAAGTCCCCACCGTGACGGTCCCGCTCCCGGAGGGCAGGCTCTTCAGGCTGGGGAGGTCGCCCACGTCGGGATCGCCGCGATCCAGGGTGCGCATCCCGCCCTCGCACTGCACGGCGATGAGGCCGCCGTCGAGCCAGGCCACGTCGGTCTGCCACGGCCCGTCCAGCACCGTCGTACCCTTGCCGCTCTTGATGTTGAAGCAGCGGGTGCGGACGCGCGAGGCCACCAGCAGCTTCTTACCGTCGAACGAGACGGCCGAGCAGTCGCGGTAGGTGACGGGGGAGGGCAGCTCTAGCGGGGCGAGCTCGCCGCTTCGCGAGACCAGGGCCACCGTCTCGCGGGCGCCGTCCGGGATGAACACCACGTCCCGGCCGGTGGCGCTGCGCTGGATCGCGCCCTGGCCGAGGTCCGGCGCGTCCGTCGGTGGGGGCGGGGCGACGTCGGTGGCGGTGACGGCTGCCGGGCCGTGCTGCGATGGGGTTTCGGCCAGCTTGCGCCGCAGCTGCTCCACGCGGACCGCGTGGTCGGCCACGAGATCGAACGGCGGATCCTCCAGGTCCTCGTCGCCCAGGTCCTCGACGCCCAGATCCTCGTCCAGATCCTCGTCCAGATCCTCGTCGTCGTCAGCCATGTGGAGATCTCCTTCAGTGTTTCGCGCGCTCCGCTCCGCACGCGAGCGCGGCTGCCCCGCGTCGCGCGCTTCAGTCTCGACGGCGGGTTCGCCACCACAGGAGGCTCGTGGCCAGGAGCAGCCACCAGGAGCCGGTCAGCACCGGCGTCAGGTGCCCCACCCGGCAGTTGCACCCGTCGTCGTCGCCACCGCCGGGCGTACCGCTGTCGATCGCTCCGCTGTCGGTGGCGCCGCCGTCCCCCGCGGGCTTGGCATCGCCAGCGACACCGTCGCTCGCCGTGCCGTCGGTGGCGGCGTGGCACACGCCGTCCAGGCAGCTGCCGCCGGCGCAGGGGGTGTCGTTGGCCTTGAACAGATCGGCGGGGCACGAGGTGGCGGTGCCATCGCAGGCCTCGGCCGTGTCGCACTCCCCCGCGGCGGTGCGGCACTCGACGCCCGCGCCCAGCAGGGTGCAGGTGCCGTCGGCCGTGGCGCCGGCCTGGACGCTGCAGGCCTGGCAGCCGCCGGTGCAGGTCGATGCGCAGCACACGCCGTCGACGCAGAAGCCGCTCTGGCACTGGGTCGCCCCGGTGCACGCGGTGCCGGTGGGCAGGGTGTCCTCGAAGATGTAGCCCGCGCCGGTCTTGCTGCTGTCGCCCGGAGCGCCGGCGAGGAATGTCCCCTGGGATACCGCGATGCCGGTGCTGACGTTGCTGCCTTTGGCGCCCGCGGCCAGCTTGGTGGTCTGAGCCCAGGTGGTGCCGGTTCGCTGGAACAGGTAGGCGGCGCCGGAGTCCTGGCCCTTGGGGTCCTCCAGCGGGGTGCCCACCACCGCGGTGTTTTGGTCCAGCGCGACGCTCTTGCCGAACTGGTCGCCCGAGGTGCCGTCGGAGGCGGTGAGCTTGGTCTGCTGGCTCCAGGTCGTACCGCTGCGCACGAAGACGTAGGCCGCGCCGGCGTCCGAGGCCTTGCTGTCGTCGTAGGGGGCGGTGAGCAGGGCGGTGTTGCCGCTCAGGGCCACGGCGGACCCGAGGGCGATCCCGGAGCCCGGGGGAGTGGCCACGAGCTTGGTCTGCTGGCTCCAGGTGCTGCCGGTGCGGACGAAGACGTAGGCCGCGCCGGCCTGGGGGGAGCCGTCGTCGTCGAACGGCGCCCCGGCCAGCACCGTGTTGGCCTCCACCGCCACGGCGTTGCCCAGCGCGTCCCCCGCACCGGCGTCGGAGGCGGTGAGCTTGGTCTGCTCGCTCCAGGTGGTTCCGGTGCGGACGAAGACGTGGACCGCGCCCGTTCCTCCGCTGCCCGGCGCGCCCATCGCCACCGTGTCCTGGTCCAACCCCACGCTGTAGCCGCCGTTGTCCCCGGCCTTGGCGTCAGCGGCGGTGAGCTTGGCCTGCTCGCTCCATGTGGTGCCGGTGCGGACGAAGACATAGGCTCCGCCGGCCTTGGCGGTCTTGAGGTTGGCGCTCACCACCACGGTGTTGTTGGACAGGGCCACGGCATGGCCAAACCGGTCCCCCGCGGCGCCGTCGGAGGGCACGAGCTTGGCCTGCTCGACCCAGCCGGTCGCGCCCCGCTGGAACACGTAGGCCGCGCCGGAGTCGGCGCCCTTGGCGTCGTTCGCCGGTGCGCCGATCACCGCCGTGTCCCCGTCCAGCGCTGCCGATGTGCCAAATGTGTCGCCGGTGGCGCCATCCGAGGCGGTCACGACCACGGGCTGACCCAGTGCAGCCTCGATCATCTGCTGGATCTCACCCGGCGACTGGCATCCAGCCACGAGCACGAGCCCCAGGCCCAGGTACAGCGTCCGTCGCGCCATCTGCAGCCTCCCTTGGTTGTGTGGCAGGTCGGTGCGTCAGAGCAGGTCCAGCAGGCCGCTGAACACCTCCGCCACGGGTCCATCCATCCAGACTCGCTGCCGGTCCGGCGCCACCTCGATCCGCAGGGTGCCGCCTGGAAGCCGGACCTCCAGGTCGCGTTGCCCGGGGTGTCGATGCGTGACCTCGCAGGCCACCGCCACCGCGCAGGCCCCCGTGCCGCAGGCCTGGGTGATGCCGCATCCCCGCTCCCAGACCCAGACCTCGGCGCTCCCGGCCCCCATGCGAACAAACTCGACGTTGGTCCGGGCGGGGAACATCGGGTGGCGCTCCATCCGTGGTCCCAGCTGCTCGGCCAGCGCCCGCAGATCCTGGCCGGCATCGTCGACGAAGGTGACGATGTGGGGATTGCCCATGCTCACGGCGGTCCACCGCCGTCCGTCGGACCCGTCGAGCTCGCCCTCGATGAAGGTCCCTGTTCCCTGCATCGGCAGCGACTCCCGATCCAGGCTCGGGCGCCCCATGTCCACCCGCACCGATTGGACCCGCCCGGTGGGGTCGAGCGTCAGGTCGCAGGTCAGCGGACCGGCGCCGGTGTCGATGGTCAGCGCCGACACCTGGGCGAAGTCGGGCAGGTGATCGTGCAGGACCTTGGCCACACAGCGAATGCCGTTGCCACACATCTCCGGCTCGCTCCCGTCGGCGTTGATGACCCGCATCCGCGCGTGGGATCCGGCTGCCTGCGGGGGGAGCATCAGCAGCAGACCATCGGCACCGACGCCGGTGTTTCGCCGACACAGCGACGGGGCGAGCAGGACCAGACCGGATGGGATGTGCCCCGTGATGCCGTCCACGACGATGAAGTCGTTGCCCAGGCCGTGGAGTTTCCGGAACGGAAGCGGTGCCATGACATCTAGGGAGCGGGTGAGGGCTCGGCCTTGGGAGCCTTGGGCTCGGCCCTGGGAGCCTTGGGCTCGGCCCTGGGAGCTGCCTTGGGCTCGGCCTTGGGAGCCGCCTCGGGCTTGACGTTGACCTTCTCCGGCGGCGTACCCATGGCAGGGGCGGAGGGCGTGGGGACCGCGACGGACGTCTTCGTCGTCTTCCCCTTCGCCGCTTTCTCCCGCTCCTTCTTGATCTTCTCCTGCTCCTCTTTCTTCTTCTGCTCCATCTTCTTCTGTTCAGTGACCGCGCGCCCCTTCAGGCGCGTGTCCTCGTACTGGCTGGCCCAGTAGGCGAGGAGCATGGAGGTCAGCATGAACAGCACGGCGCAGACCGCGGTGACCTTGCCCAGGAAGGTGGCGGCCCCGCGACCGCCGAAGACGGTCTGGGATCCACCGCCGCCGAAGGCCGCGCCCATGCCACCGCCCTTGCCGGCTTGCAGCAGGATCACGATGATGAGGAACAGACAGATGATGATGTGGAGTACTGTGACGAGAGTAACCATGGATATCCGGCCAGCTGTGTGTCAGGCGTCCTGGAACCTACCCGCAGTTCCTGAGGATGGCAACAAAGGAATCGGCCTTCAGGCTCGCGCCGCCCACCAGGGCGCCATCGATGTCGGTCTGAGCCATGAGACCTGCTATGTTGTCGGGCTTCACGCTTCCGCCATACTGGATGCGGATGGACTGCGCCACCTCCCCGTAGAGATCGGTGAGCGTGGCCCGCAGGAATGCGTGTACCTCCTGGGCCTGTCCCGTGGTGGCCACCTTGCCCGTGCCGATGGCCCACACCGGCTCGTAGGCCAGCACCATGCGGCCGGCCTGGTCCGCCGGCACCTGCCGCAGACCGCCCCGTAGCTGCCGTTCCACCACGGCGAAGGTCTGCCCCGCCTCCCGCTCGGAGAGTTGCTCCCCGATGCACAGGATCGGGGTCATGCCGTGTCGAAACACGGCGCGGACCTTGTGGTTGACGCTGTCGTCAGTCTCGCCAAAGAACTGCCGCCGCTCGGAGTGTCCGACGATGACGTGGGTGCAGCCCACGTCGGCCAGCAGGGGAGGGGAGATCTCACCGGTGAACGCCCCCTGGTCCTCGTGGTAGCAGTCCTGCGCCGCCAGGATCAGGTGGCTGCCCTCGATTCGTTTCGCCACGCTGGAGAGCGCGACGAAGGTGGGCGCCACGCCGGCCTCCACGTGGGACAGGCCCCCGAGCACGTTCTTGATCGCCGTGGCGAGCTCGAGCGACTCCGACAGGTTCTTGTGCAGCTTCCAGTTGCCGACGATGATGGGCTTGCGCTTGGTCAATGGTTCCTCCGTCAGCTCTGTAGTGCGGTGATCCCCGGGAGCTGTTTGCCCTCCACGAACTCCAGCGAGGCCCCCCCGCCGGTGGAGATGTGGCTGATCTGGCCGGCGAACCCGCTCTTCTTCACCGCGGAGACCGAATCGCCACCGCCCACGACGCTGATCGCGCTGGAGTTCGCCACGGCCCGGGCCATGGCCAGCGTGCCGCCGGCGAAGGGCTGCTTCTCGAACACCCCCATCGGGCCGTTCCAGAAGATGGTGCGGGAGGCGGCCAGCTTCTCCGCGTACAGCGCCTGGGTCTTCGGGCCGATGTCCAGCGCCATCTGGTCCTCGGGAATCTTGTCCGCGGGAGCCAACGCACCCTCGGCGGCGTCCAGCGTCGAACCGGTTAGCGCATCCACCGGCAGCAGCAGCTCGACACCCTTGCTGGCGGCGCGCTGCACGATCTTGCGCGCCGCTTCCAGGCTCTCCTGCTCCACCTTGGATGCACCCAACTCGCCGCCGTTGGCCTTGATGAAGGTGTTGGCCATGGCGCCGCCGATGAGCAGCATGTTGACCCGAGTCAGCAGATTCTCCAGCACCCCGATCTTGTCCGAGACCTTGGCGCCGCCGAGCAGCGCGGTGTAGGGGCGATCCACCTCCCCCAGCAGCTTGCCCAGGAACTCGATCTCCTTGCGCATCAAGAACCCGGCGCCCCTCATCGGCAGCAGTTCGGCGACGCCCACGGTGGACGCGTGGGCCCGGTGCGCGGTGCCGAACGCGTCGTTGATGTAGATCTCCGCCAGCGCCGCCAGCTCGCGGGCGAACGCGGGGTCGTTCTTGGTCTCGCCCGGGTGGAAGCGAAGGTTCTCCAGCAGCACCACGTCGCCGGCCTTCATCTCCTGGGTCAGCTTGGTGGCCGCCGGACCCACGGGCTCGTCGGTGACCAGCACCTGATGCCCCGGCAGCAGCTCGGCCAGTCGTGCGCCCACCGGCTCCATGCGAAACGCGTCGACGGGCTCACCCTTGGGACGGCCGAGGTGGGAGGCACAGATCAGCTTGCCCCCGGCCTCGAGGATGTACTTCAACGTCGGCAGAGCGGCCTGGATCCGCGTGTCGTCTGAGACCTGCTGCCTGTCGTCGAGCGGGACGTTGAAGTCCACGCGACAGAATACCTTCTTGCCCTGAAGGGGCAGCTGCTCTACCCACTTGATGGCCATGATCTACGCTCCTCCCCCGCGGATCTGCTCGGTGTGCTAGAGCTTCTCTCCCACGAAGCGGCACATGTCCCACAGCCTCGCGGAGTAGCCCATCTCGTTGTCATACCACGCCAGCACCTTGGCCGACTTGTCCCCGATCATCATCGTGCAGCCCAGATCCACACACGAGGAGTGGGTCTCGCTCAGGAAGTCGATGGAGACCAGCGGCTCCTCCACGGCGGACATCACGCCCTTGAACTCGCTCTCGGCGGCGGCCTTCAGCGCGGCGTTGATCGCCTCCTTCGTCGTGGCCCTGGACAGGTTCACCGTCAGATCGACCAGCGAGACGTTGGGCGTCGGGACGCGGATCGCCATGCCATCGAGCTTGCCCTTGAGCTCCGGCATCACCAGCCCGATGGCCTTGGCCGCTCCCGTGGTGGTGGGGATCATCGACACCGCGCAGGCTCGCGCCCGGCGAAGATCCTTGTGTGGCAGGTCGAGGATGCTCTGGCTCGAGGTGTAGGAGTGGATCGTGGTCATCAGGCCGCTCTCGATGCCGTACTCCCGATGCAGCACCTTGGCCACCGGCGCCAGGCAGTTGGTGGTGCAGGAGGCGTTGCTGATGATGTGGTGCTTCCTGGGATCGTAGATGTTGGTGTTGATCCCGATGCACATCGTGGCGTCGATCTCGCCCTTGGCCGGGGCCGAGAGGATGACCTTCTTCGCCCCCGCCTCGAGGTGCTGAGCCGCGAGGTCGCGCTTGACGAAGCGGCCGGTGCACTCGAGCACCACGTCCACCCCCAGCTCCTTCCACGGGAGCTTCTTGGGGTCGGGCTCGGCCAGTGACGTCACCGACTTGCCGTTGATCACGATGCTGCCGTCACGGGTCTCCACCGTGCCGTTGAAGTGCCGGTGAACCGAGTCGTACTTGAGCAGGTGGGCCAGGGTGCTGTCGTCGGTCAGGTCGTTGACCGCGACGATCTCGACGTTGGAAGGGGTGCTGTGGGCAACACGGGTCACGCAACGCCCGATTCGGCCAAAACCATTGATAGCAACGCGTACCATCGTGTCCTCCATGTAATGATGACGGGAGGTGTTAGACCCCCATCGTTGTCGGTTCCGGTCAGTGCTCCGAAGAGCGCAGAAATCTAACTATATCCAGGGGCGATTGCAACCGGTTTCCCGGAAGACTCTCGACGGAGATCTCACCAGGAAACACCGATGCCACCTTGGCTACACACCGAGATCGAGAGGTCGAGAAAATGTGGGTGGTAAGAGGCGGAAGTGCTCGAGAGTGTGGGCGAAATGGCGATAGGCACCATCTACTGCCCGGTGGACGCCTCCTGATGGGTGTTTCGAAGCTCGGACGTCACCAGGCTCAGCAGCTCCGTGCTGAGGTTCACGATCTCCCGGGTGTCGTATCCGTTTTCCTTGAGCTCCTTGAACAGAGACTTTGCAATTATTTTCAACGACCTGTCGTGCGACTGTCGCGAGGAGTCGGTCTGCACTAGCGTACCCATTTCCGGTCCTTTGTGAGCACTTGGCGTTTCCATTGTCTTCAGCAGGGCCGAGTGACCCGCGCACGTCAAGCACCAAGTATGCCAAGAGGTGGGGTGGGTTGTTTCGCATGGATCCAGTCCGAGGGTGCGAACCACACTACGCACAAGCTCGGCCGTCTACCGCCACACCGCGAACCCCACTTCCCAGTACACCCCACCACATCACTTGACGATGAACCCGTCTCATGTGAGAAAGACAGCAGGACGTCAAGGGTGAACATGAACTCCACCGATCTCACACCGTCCAGGACCACCTCCAACCGCCGCGTGCATCGGCGGTTCGAGACCAGCCTGCTGGTGCGGTTCACCAGCGCGATGCTCGACTTCGACGGACTGGCGGAGCTCGAGGCTGCGACGGTGGAGAACCTCAGCCGCGACGGCCTGTTCATCCGCAGTGAGTTCCTCGAGGTGCCGGGCACGCCGGTGATGCTGATCTTGACCCTGCCCAGCGGCACCACGGTTCGTCTGAACGGAAGCGTGGCCTGGGTCACCGACGAGTCTGTGCGAGGGCCCGGGATGGGGATCCACCTGCGGGGGGGGCTGGACGACGGGATTCTGGACACGCTGATGGATCAGGGCGCGGTGTCGGAGCAGCAACGGAATCCCAGGTTGGGATAGTAGAACGTGTCGGGCATCACGGCGAACGTGAAGTCGCACGTCAGGCCGGGGTAGATGTTGTCATACCCGCCGCCCCGGACCGTGTGCGCCGAGGGCGACGTCGACTTCTGATCGTTGGTCCACTCCTTCAAGTTGCCGCTCATGTCGTAGACCACGTCGGTCCCGAGGCATTGCGTCTCGGAGCCGGTGGCGACCACGGCATCGGCCAGCGGATCGTTGTCATGACCGTTGCAATACGTGCCCTGGTAGGCGTTGCCGTAGGGGTAGGTTCGATTGGTGGTGCCGGCGCAGGCCATGTACCACTCGTCCGCGGTGCACAGCCGCTTGCCGCTCGCCGTGCATGCCGCCAGGGCCTGGGCGTAGGTCAAGTTGCCCCACGGCAGGACGCTCACCTTGGAGCAGGCGCGCGTGGTGAGGTTGCCCATGCTGGTCGCCTTGGCGTCGGGACGTGACGCCTCGTAGGTGTAGATCCAGAAGTTGTGCGACACGCTGTTGTAGGTCCGGTTGATGTGGACCATCACATCAACCACCCCCTTGCCCGCCGCGTCGTCGGCCTCCTCGTCGGTCAGTCCGTCGCAGTCGTCGTCCAGCCCGTTGCACTTCTCGTCGGATGCCGCCGATCCCGGAGTGGTGATGTTGCAGTACAGCGCCGTGCCGCCGACGTTGCACGCCAGGTAGCCCGTCCCCTGGCACACGCCCTGCTTGCCCGCCTCGGCGCAGGACGAGCCCTTCCCCACGAAGGGCTCGTCGGTTAGACCGTTGCAGTTGTTGTCCTTGCCGTCGCAGCGGGTCTCGGCCAGCGCCAGCTCGCCGGGGCAGAAGCCGCCGGTGCAGGTAACATAGGTGCAGTCCGCGTTGGTCGTGCAGGTGCGGAGCTGGACGTCGGGCCCGTAGCTGCAGACCCAGCCGTTGCTCCCCTGGCACACGGGCGACGCCGGGGGGGATGCGCAGGCGCCCAGCGTGGCACAGGTGTTGCCCACCGCCCCCATCCCGGGGTCCGCGGCGTCGGTCTTGCCGTTGCAGTCGTTGTCCAGCCCGTCGCAGATCTCGACGCCCGTGATGGTGCAGGCGTACTCGCAGCCGTTGCTCGCGACCTTGTCCAGGTCGACCCACCCCACCTCGCACACCGCGATGGCGCACACGCCGGCCGAGCACTTGGCGATGGCATGATTCAGGCTGCACTTGATGCAGTTCGGACCGCAGTAGCGCGGATCGTTGAGCTTGTCGAAGTCCTCGTCGGTCTGGCTGTTGCAGTCGTTGTCCTTGTTGTCGCAGATCTCCGCCGTGGGCCCGGTGCCGCCCTGGCAGATCACGCTCCCGCCGATGCAGGCGTTGGTCCCGGCCACGCACTCGCCGGCGCTGGGACCGCAAGCGGAGGGGACGAAGTTCTCATCCACCTGCTTGTCGCAGTCATTGTCCACGCCGTCACACAGGTCCGTGGTGAGCGCGGGCCACACCGGGCACTTGTACTCGCAGCCCGTGGCGCTGAGGCCGTCGAGGTTCTTGAACCCCGTGGCGCAGGCCCCCATCACGCACTTGCCGGCGAGACAGGCGGCGCCGGCGTTGTTGAAGCTGCAGACGTTGTTGCAGGTGCCGCAGTTGTTGGCGTCCCCCGCCAGATTGAACCCGTCGTCGATCAGGCCGTCGCAGTCGTTGTCGGCGTTGTCGCAGATCTCCACCCCGTTGTTGGTGGTGGTGCAGAAGTACTCGCACCCGTCCGCGGCCCCGTTCTTCACGTCGTGGTAGCCCGGGTTGCAGCTGCCCATCTGGCATGTTCCGGTCACACACTGCGCCTGGGCGTTGGGGTAGGAGCAGGCGTTGTTGCACACGCCGCAGTGCTCGATGCTGGTGGCGAGGTCGAAGTCCTCGTCCACCTGCTTGTCGCAGTCGTCGTCCTTGCCGTTGCACTTCTCCGCCGTGGGAGGCCAGACCTGGCACTGGTGCTCGCATCCGTCGGAGGGCAGGGCGTTGAGGTCCTTGTAGCCCGGCATGCAGAAGTCGAGCTTGCACACGCCCACGTCGCACACCGGGACGCCGTTGGCGTAGGAGCAAACGGTGCCGCAGGTGCCGCAGTTGATCGTGCTGGTGGAGAGGTTGAAGTCCTCGTCGATCTGTCCGTCGCAGTCGTCGTCCTTGCCGTTGCAGGTCTCGAAGGTGGTGCTGTGGTCGGCGACGCAGGCGATGATGCCGCCCTGACACTGGGTCGTGCCGGCCGTGCACTCCCCCAGCAGGCCAGTGTCGCACACCACGCCGGATCCGGGGTCGCCCTCGTCCACCTGCTTGTCGCAGTCATCGTCCTTGCCGTTGCACAGCTCGGCCACCGTGGGCCACACGGGGCAGCCGTACTCGCAGCCGTCCTTGTCGCTGACGTTCAGGTCGGCGTAGCTGTCCTCGCACGGGCCCATGCTGCACGTGCCGGATGTGCACTTCCCCGCGGCGTGGTTGTACAGGCACTTCACGCCGCAGGCGCCGCAGTTGTTGATGTCCGACGTCGTGTCGAACACCTCGTCCGCCAGCCCGTCGCAGTCGTTGTCGGCGTTGTCACAGGCGCAGTCCGGCTCGGATGGAGGGCACTCCTCCACGCCGCCGTTGGTCACCATGCACTGGTACTCGCACCCGTCGGTCCAGTTCTGGTTCTTGTCGAAGAAGCCCGGGGCGCAGGTGTCCATGGCGCAGCTGCCGCTCACGCACTTGCCGAAGGCGTTGATGTAGGTGCAGATGTTGCCGCACGTGCCGCAGTTCTGGGCGTCCGTCTGCAGCTTGGTGGAGGGGACATCGTCCACCGTCCCGTTGCAGTCGTTGTCCTTGTTGTCACACACCTCGTCGCCGGTGGGTTTGCAGCCGCCCTCGCCGCTGCCGTCGGTCAACCCATCCACGCGACCATCCAGGAGCTGGTTGCCGTCGAACTCCGAGATGTCGCCGGTGGCCCCCTGGTCGGGGCGGCTGACATAGGCGAAGGGATCCTGCTGGCATCCGACGGCCGCCAGCAGGGGAAGGACCCACAGCAGGCTGCCCCTCATCGACGCACCCCCTTGTCGCTGGATCCGGTTCGACGACGACGGAGCCAGAGCAGCCCCAGCCCGAACAGCGCCAGGCTTGGGACGTTGCCCGTATCACCGTCGCCCGCACCAGCATTACAGGTGGGGGCGCAGCCCCCGGCCCCGGTGGTCAGGATCTGGGTCGTCGTCGGCATGGCGTAGCCCTCGATCACCTTGCAGTCCGGCTCCCCCGCGTGGTCCACCTTGCACACGAAGCCCTCGGGACAGAAGGTGAGCTTGCAGGGGTCGAAGATGCAGCTGCCGTCGTGGCAGATCTCCCCCGGATTGCATTGCACCACGCGACAGGGGTCGGGCACGCAGCTGGGTTTGCCGTTCGCCACCTGGCACGTGAAGTTGCTGGAGCACTCGTAGTCCGCGCAGGGGTCCACGGTGCACTTGCCCTGGACGCAGATTTGCCCCGCGCTGCAGGTGACGTTGATGCAGGTGTCGAAGCACTTGCCGTTGATACACATCTGGCCCTGGGGACAGGTGTCCTTGCTGCACGGGTTGTCGATGCACTCGTAGTTGACGCAGGACTTGCCCGTCGGGCAGCCCTTGGTGAGACAGCTGTCGTCCACGCAAATCCCGGTGGTGGGCTCGCACTTCTCGTGCGTCTGGCACGTGACGCCGCTGCACTTGTCGACGCAGTTGCCGTCGATGCAGCGCTGGGTGTCGGGGCACTGAACCTTGGCGCACTTGTCCGGGATGCAGTAGCCGTTGACGCACTTGGTCCCGCCGGGGCAGGTGAACTCGCCGGGGACGCAGGGGATCAGACACTGGCCCTCGACGCAGGCGTTGCCGCCGGGGCACTCGGCCATGTCGTCGGCGGTGCCGTCGCAGTCGTTGTCCTTGCCGTCGCAGATCTCGGTGCTCGGGCCCACCTCCCCGACGCAGATGAACTTGCCGCCGACACACTTCTGCGTGCCGGGCTTGCACTCCCCCACGCTGCTGCCGCAGGGGTCGCCCTCGCCGGGGACGTTGTCGTCGATGGCGCCGTTGCAGTCGTTGTCCTTGCCGTCGCATACCTCGGGGGTGGAGCCCACCGCCCCCTGACAGCTGAGCTGACCGGCCTGACAGACGTAGGTCCCGGCCTTGCACTCCCCGATGTTGGTCCCGCAGATCTTGCCCTTCTCCGGGTAGTCCTCGTCCGTCGATCCGTCGCAGTCGTTGTCCTTGGCGTCGCAGATCTCGCTGGTCGGATCCGCGCCGCCGACGCACAGCATGGTCCAGCCGGCGGGCAGGACCAGCATACAGGCCAGAGTGCCCTTGGTGCATTCCCCCACGTCGGTGCCGCAGGCCAGGCCGGAGCCCACGATGTTGTCGTCGGTGGTGCCGTTGCAGTCGTTGTCCTTGCCGTCGCAGATCTCGGTCTTGGGCCCGTTGCCGCCAACGCACACCAGGGAGCCGTTGACGCACTTGTTGGTGCCCTGGGTGCACTCCCCCACGGTGACGCCGCACAGCGTGCCCTCGTCAGTGGGGTAGTCGTCCTTCAGCCCGTTGCAGTTGTTGTCCTTGCCGTCGCAGATCTCGGGGCTCGGTCCCACCGCGCCGTTGCAGCTGGTCTGGCCGTTCACGCACTGGGTCGTGCCCTGCTTGCACTCGCCGATGTTGCTGCCGCAGGCCACCGAGGCCAGGTTGTTGTCGGCCGTGCCGTCGCAGTCGTTGTCCTTGTTGTCGCAGATCTCGGTCCCCGGACCCACCTCGCCGCTACACACCACCTTGCCCCCGATGCACTTGTAGACGCCCTGCTTGCACTCGCCCACGCTGCTGCCGCAGGCCCCGCCCAGGCCGGCGATGCTGTCGTCGATGGAGCCGTTGCAGTCGTTGTCCTTGTTGTCGCAGATCTCGGTCGTCGGCTGCACGCCGCCCTTGCACACCAGACCGCCGTTCTCGCAGGCCCACGTGCCCTTGGTGCACTTGCCCACCGCGATGCCGCAGGGCGTGCCGGCGAGCAGTGGGTTGTCGTCCTTCAGCCCGTTGCAGTCGTTGTCCACCCCGTCGCACACCTCCACCGGCTTGGCCAGGCAGGCGGAGCAGGTGGTGTAGCTCGCGCAGGTGGCGTAGTTGACGCAGGTGTTGGTCACCCCCTCGTCGATGGATCCGTCACAGTCGTCGTCCTGGCCGTTGCAGGTCTCGGTGGTGGGGCTCTGGTAGCCGATGCAGGAGCCCCACGCGCCGTTGGTGCACAGCCGGCTGCCGACCTTGCACACGCCGAGGCAGATCCCCGTCGCCTGACAGCCGTTGCCCCAGCCGGCGGGGAAGCAGGCCTCGGCGAAGTTGTCGACGATGGTGTCGCAGTTGTTGTCCTTGTTGTCGCACAGCTCGGTGGTGGGAGGCACGACCCCGTTGCACACCACCGAGCCGCCGGTGCAGGCGGTGGTCCCCTGCTTGCACTCGCCGATGTTGGACCCGCACGGGACGGGGAGGTAGCCCTCGTCGATGATCGTGTCGCAGTCGTTGTCCTTGCCGTCGCAGATCTCGGGCTGGACCGTGCAGGGCAGGCAGCCCTCGTCGATGGCGCCGTCGCAGTTGTCGTCCAGGCCGTTGTAGCAGATCTCCCCGCCGGGGTTGGGCGGGCCCGGGGTCACGCTGCAGGTGCTGCCCGAATGGTCCGCCTTGCACACGTAGGTCCCGCTGCGCAGGCAGATGCCGAGGCCGGCGCTGCAGGTCTGGGCCGCGTGCTTGTTGGTGCAAGCCGCGCCGGTGACCGCCACCTCGGGCCAGTTTTCGTCACATAGATCGTCGCAGTCGTCGTCGGCGTTGTTGCAGGTCTCCTTCAGCAGGCTCTCGCTGACGATGCTCGCCATGGCCAGCGCCAGGCTGACCTCGTTGTCCACCACGATGGCCTGGGTCGTGCCACCAGCCAGGGCGATGTCGTCGAGGTTTTCCTTGAGCGCGTCGGTGCCGAACCCGATGACGTGGACCGGGACCGACTTGGCGGGGTTGGTGAAGAGGTAGCTCGCCTGGTCCTCCGGGTTGCCGGGGCAGGTGTTCTGTCCGTCCGTGAGCAGGATCACCTTGTATGGCCGGCAGGACAGTTTCTGCGAGTCGGCAGTGAACACCGACGGGAAGTAGTTCAGGCGCAGGTCGTAAAGCGATCCCGCGATGGGGGTATTGCCAGCGGCTCGGATCTCCAAGTCGCAGCCAGTGCCGCAGTCGGGGCACAGGTTGCACCCGGCGGTGGGTGCGGCGGTGCCCGGGCACGACCCCGCAGTCGGGTAATCGTCGCAGTTGTTCATCCATTGCAGGATCTGGTTCTGGTTGTTGTTGGAGAACCCCACGAGCACGTCGGCCTGGTTTCCACCCGTGCCCATGGCAGATCCGGTGCACAGATCCTGCCACCGCCATCCACCGACGCGTTGGTCGGCCGAGGCATTGCAAGTGAACGTGGCGGGGATTTGGCGAAAGCGTGCCAGTCCGAACGTCACCTCGCCGAAGGCGCTCACCACGTTGTAGGCGCCCTTCTTGACCTTGTAGAGTCGCCCATCATCAGCGAGACCGTTACCACAGCCGTAGGTGTTGCACGTCGCACAGCTCACCTGGTTGCCAGGGCAGTCGAGCGAGTTGTCGCCATTGATGATCGCATTCGGATTGGCAGAGTTGTTCCAGTTGTGGCACAGGTCCCAGAGCATGCTGGTGGAGGTGTCGAACAGCAGCAACACGTAGGGCTTGACCTGCTCCTCCTGACCCCACGCCCGGCCGCACAGCAACATCCCTGCGACGAGCATCGCCGCCGACCACTTGCCGCAACGATTCTGTCTCCTCCGATTACAGCATCCACTTTTCATATGAGCCCCCTTACCGCTTCCGCGGAAAGTTTGGGTTCCATGCATGACGAATAGTATGACGAATAGTATATTGTCCTTCCCTTCAAGGTGGGGGTCAACCAATGATTCGGGTGCAGTTCGAGCCAGATCACGATTTAGGGGTCGAAATTTGGCAGACATTCTGCGATCTTCGGGGTGCAAGACCAACCCGGGACGCAGAGGAGGTCTGCCATGATGGAGAGTATATCCTCGCCACGCCTGAACA
>Ga0210044_10004941_pt1 | contig 18303 bp, 24 predicted proteins | sample CryGey13umfilter_2_FD_183959 | JGI IMG/M metagenome (GOLD analysis project Ga0210044, IMG submission 183959) | Groundwater microbial communities from aquifer in Utah, USA - Crystal Geyser 4/9/14 3 um filter (SPAdes) (version 2) | ecosystem: Environmental > Aquatic > Deep subsurface >... | reverse complement strand
CAAACCTCAGCGAGGCAAACCTCAGCGAGGCAAACCTCAGCGAGGCAAACCTCAGCGAGGCAAACCTCACCGGGGCAAACCTCTACAAGGCAGAACTCACCAGAGCAGACCTCACCAGAGCAGACCTCACCAGAGCAGAACTCACCGGGGCAAACCTCTACAAGGCAAACCTCAGCGAGGCAGAACTCACCGGGGCAGACCTCACCGGAGCAAACCTCTCCGGAGCAAACCTCTACAGGGCAAACCTATACCAAACAACGTTCTAATCTATTTCCGGCTGGGGAGCTTCGGCTCTCTGGCCGGATTTAGTTAGCCCGGCACTGACCGGGCGGAATGGAGACGGACATGTGTCAATTTGCAAGTTTCATTTTCAATCCGCGGACACTTGAGGTAAAAATTTATGACCTCGGCAGCCACGCGAAAACGTTCGACCATTTTGGATTGGTGGACGGGGCGGAGGCAGACTGTTGGAGGGAAGGGCATTACCGGCCTGACGGCACCATCTCCTGCTGTTGCCTCGACATAGATACGCACTTAGCAAGCGAATGTGAGGCCATCCTACGCAAAAAATGGCCCACATTTATTAATTTTTTCAACTCTTCACGAGAGCTTGAAAATTACAGAGGCAGCCTTGACCTGCGCAGTTTGACCAGCGCTGAGGGACTGATACTGCCAAAGAGAGTCGGGGGCTGGCTCGACCTGAGCGGTTTGACCAGCGCGGGCGGACTGACACTGCCAAAGGAAATCGGCGGCAGCCTTTACCTGAGCGGTTTGAGTTCCCGCGACCGGGCCATGCTCATGGCGCACAGGGCGGAATCGGAATAAAGCTATTTCCGGTCCTGGGCTTCCGGGCCCGGGGCCGGAACTAGTGCCGGAGGAATCAGCCGGAAGGTGGTTATTACATGCTAGGAAAAATTGATGTAGTATTAAACGGAATACAAAATTGGAGGAAAATGGATAAACAAAACTGATATTCGTTAAATTAATTTGGCACATTTGCTATACCTGCAGTGCCAACTAAAATATAATAGACACGTCTCAATAATTGGTGATTGATATGTATAAACCAAGAATAACTTTTTGTGAAGATATCGGTCTTTTTACCATAAATAGGGGACCGCAGTCATGTAAATTTGCGACATCTTTTTGCGCAAAAACCTGTTATAATGTAAAACTGTATAAAGCATTCAAGAAAGATCTCATGCCAGATGCATATAAAAACGAAGAGTCCTGGAAATATATAAATGGCAAAAACCTGTCAAGGCTGTTAGACAGAAAGAGATTAAGCTCCGACAGGATAAGGTTTGCGTCAAGAGGAGAGGCTATATCGTGCGAAAACGATATATATAAAATAGCCGAAATATCCAAATACAACCACAATAGAGAGTTCCACCTTCCAACCAGGGCATGGAGAAGCGACGCATTGAGAGATAAAATAGAAACCGTGTTGTTTGATATTGAAAACCTGGACATATTGGCCTCGATAGATCCGTCAAATTCCGACGATGAAACACTTTCCCTTATATTGTCCGGTTGGTCGACTATCTTTTTTGGAGACGACGACAGGACAGACGGAATGGTAAAATGCCCGAAAACATGGGATAAACGGCACGGTTATTGCGCTATTTGCAAAAATGGATGTTTTTCAAAAACACAGAAACACATACACCTGAAACAACACTAAGGAGAGAGTATGCCGACCGGAGTATTATTAATTATAAACATGCAAAACGATTACGTTAAAAACGGAAGGGCTGAAGTCGCCGCAACTGAAAAAACAATAAACAAAATAGCGGCCATGATACCAAAATTTTTCAATGTCGTGTTTGTAAGAAGACTTAACGAAAAATTTACAGAGCTGTGCTCTAACGACAAAACTGCAGACATTATAGATAAAATGCCTATGGAGGGGTACGTGTTCTCGTATAACGGTGGCAACGATATATTTCTCATGGATGAAAAAGATAATGGCCTGGAGGCCATATTGAACGATTTCAAGGAAGAGGACATATATCTCTGCGGCGTGGAAACCGACAAGGAAATACTTGACACTGCCACGAAGCTTATCTCTATGAACTTAAGGCCGATAATCATTAAAGACCTGTGCGCATCCAACACCGAAAAAAGGACGGTAAACAAAAAGCTTACAGCAAGCTTTGTCGGTGTTATAAACTCATCCGAAATACCGGAAGATGTCTGGACAGATATCTAGAAAATGCGTAACAACGTATGTGTGCTCCCTGTGCGACCAGCGTGAAATTTCGGCCAGGATACCTGATTCATGGGCAAAGATAGACGAGGTGTACCTGTGTGCTGATTGCACAAAGGACATAGAAGATGCGGCATACAGACACACCGTATGGCCAAATGTTTTGATGAGCTTTCAGCCCAACATTGAAATCAGGTATTCCGAAATACGCCCCAGGCCAAATAAACTCACCATGCAAACGCTGACAAAATTGACCATAATGGACCTTGTGAACAACATGGGCAACGACACATACATAATTACAATGTGGGGGGAGAGAATCCAAAAAATAATACAAAAATACGATAAGTCAAAAAAGGCAAACTACAATCCTTTCTTTGAAGTTAATGACTCAATAACCAATTCTGCACACCTTGTCAGGATAGAAAGTTTCTACAGGGGGATTATGCTGGATGGCATTGTATATCAAAGAAAAGAAATAGCCAAACTTGCGAATAAAACAGGACACTCGATTGACCCACACCTTTACAAATTAGTAAAATATGGCAAGTTGGTAAGGCGAGACGGCGGATACATGTTTCCGGAATCAATATAAGTTCTTTGCCCGCGCTCTCCTGGCCCGGACAGGGCCAGCAGATGTTAACGGTCACGAAGCGGCCGTCGCCTGAGAAGCCGCCTGTTTTAACGGGCGGAGTTGTCACGTTTACTTATTGTTGTACAAACCGGATTGGAGAAAACGTGCAGGTACTCCTTGAAACAATAAAGGACATCGAACACAGGGTATCGAACATAAGGGGCTGCGATAAAAAATGCAGACTAATAAAAGATACCGTAAACCTTATAGATGTTGTGTATAGGCTTACTGAGGCATATGATGCCAATATACAATCAAAAATATCCAAACTTGTAATACAAAATAAGTTTGACAAGATCGACGAGATAAAGGCAAACCACCGCAGGTTTGCTGAAGATCTTGCAAAAATTGTGGAGGACAATAATATAAGCAACGCTAAATAGACAACAGGAGAAATAGTGTACATCTTCAATAAAACAATCAAATATGTTCTTGTGACAGTTGACCAAGACCTGTCTATAGAAAAACATTTTGCCGATTTACCAGATATGGCATATGTCATTACATCATACAGCGACTTCGCTGTGGTATGTCAGACCATGGCGAGGCGCATTTTTGCAGTTAACATGTCTGACGACGACGCGGAACACTGTGCGTTTATCTACGCAATGACTGGGTTAATTGGTTATTTGGGAAACGAGCTTAAAAGACACACTAAAACCGGCATTCCGCGCATTGGAGCGTAAACATGCATATGGCAACAGCAGTTGTGCACAATAGAGGCGAAGACATCGACGCCATACTGGAATACTACACGTACGACCTTGAGTGGGTCCCAGATGGCGTGGTAGAGTTCACCGTAATAGGCGATGAAGAAAAAGCCAAGATAGAAAATGAATTTAAAAATAAAAAATACGATAAGATGAGCTTTGACAAATTTCTAGACATCGAATATAATTATAAGGTTAACGATGATAAAAACATAGGTTACTATATAAACCCGTACGGAATCTATGACTGGTATGAAATTGGAGGCAGGTTTAAAGATTCGATAGTAACCCAAAAAGGGACGCTTAAGACTACGGCCGCCATATCTGAAATAGACTGGGTGGCAAGCTCTATGCTGCTGCATATTGATAATGTCTCAGACTGCTTATTCGATTATCTCATATTCAGCCACAAGCTTAGCGCAAACACATATGTCGATAACAAAAAATTAATCAAAGACATACTCTTAAGCGGCAGCAGGTTCCTGACCATTGTCGACATGCACATGTAAAAACGTTTTCGGTTACCACCAACACGGAGGTGTAACATAACAAACCATCAAAGAAATAAATCCGACTATTGGACGCAAACATTCAATGGCGGCAAATTTTTCTATGCGGATGGGTATATTGATAAAAAATATGTGGACATAAACGATATAGCCTACTCGCTGTCGAAGGTATGCAGGTTTGCCGGCCACTGCAGGGAATTTTATTCGGTAATCCAGCATAGCCTCCTTGTGGAGGAAATATGCAAAACCAGTAAGTTGGAGGCGCTGCTCCACGATGCGCTGGAAGCCTATATTACCGACATGCCAAGGCCCGTCAAGTGGTACATCGACGGATCAAAATACAGCCTGCTTGAACACAGCGTAAGCCTGGTGGTTGCAGATGCACTTGGTATTACGTATCCATACCCGCCTGAGGTAAAGGTTGCCGACAATATATCTCTGGCCGCAGAGGCGTCCGTTCTGATAAAAAACTATGACCCGGAGGAGTGGGGGTTGACTGAATTCATGGATGAGGCCGCCAAGTACACATGTAAAATAAAGGACGGATCGTCAAACATGAAAAAGACAGCCAAAAAGTTCCTGGCCAGGTGGAGCCAGTTAACCGTGGGGGGATAACCAGCCTTGAAAGGTGGCAACATGTTTATAGAATACGCCCGCTTTACAAAGTTGGACACGGTTGTTTAGACCGCAGCAGCCAAAGACTATGGCCGGCGAAAGCCGGCCGCGTCTTTTAAGTCCCGTCAATCAAACAAATATGGCCCATCCATCGGCCATCCCCATGTTGTGTCATAAATATCTATGCCGCCGACATCATATAACGCACTCGGTATTTTCCTGATTGCCGACGGAGACGCAACGGCATTTTTTATAACGTCAAACGACGCATGTGAATCATACTCGTGATGTATCACAGCATTAAATCCGTCTATGTCTACAGCATCGCATAAAACATCGAGAAGGTCGAGCGTATCGCCTATTGCAACAACAGGCAAACTATACATGACATTGTATTCCGCTCCGCTGGACATTTCAATGATTGTCTGGCCGTTGTCGTTTTCGGATATATCTGACACTATATCGTTTGATACAAGGTTTAACGGAATGTTAAATATCGCACAATACAGCCTGTTGTTCATGTCATACGTCTTCGGCCTGTACCTGTAAGCCATCAAAGCCTTAAGCGTTCTGGCGTAATTTGCGTCAACATAATCATAATTAAAATCTATTTTATTTCCAAAAAGAAGATATGGGATAGAGTTGTCATACCACACTTCATCGCAGTATAGATCTGCCGTTATTTCGTCGTCGTGGTATATCCATGTATCGGATCCATCTCTGACCGTATAACCTGTTATTTCATATGATTTATTTGCATCATATACGGCATCAGACCCGCCGCTTATGTAAACTATGTTGCCGGTAGACAATTTTGACTTGTATTTTGCCGTACCGGATACTATAAGGTCGCCCACATAATATCCGCCCTCAAAGCTTTCGCTGAATATTACGTAATAATCAAGCGGAGGCTCTCCATATACGTTTGCGTCGCAGTTTGACATTACTCCATTAATAAACGGCCTAGCTGTTGCTGGGAAGTGGGCGGAAACTTTTACGGTAAGGCTTGCGTAATCAGAATTTAAATATTCATGGTAATGATTAACCGAATCAGCCGTCGAATATGTAAAAACATGCACAACGTCTCCGTACCCAACCGCGTCAGATAACGTAACAACACCCGCCAGTACGGACCATGACGCCTCAGGATACAGTATTCCATTAACAAAAACTGCTGTAACATTGTCCGTGCCGGCTGTTATCGTTGTTGCGTCTGACCATATGTCAAAAGATTTCAGCAAATGGGCATGAAGGCCGGTACCGGTTGTTATGTAATGAACACATATACTGTCCGATACCGAATAGCCGGTTCCGGCAAGACTTACCCTGATTCCACCAGTTATGGCGGACACTGAATAATATGTTGACGACCTGGGTATGCGCTGGCCATTTATATACACCGCCTCAACTGAAGACGCGGTTGCATCGCTTATGTCTACGTTGTTTGATGTGTAAAGCTCTTCGTGCGTGCCGTGACCATGATCTGTTTTTATGTCGATGTTTATATACGTTCCATCCACCGTTTCGTGCACATACTTCATTTTTGACGAATACACCGACGCGCTTGCGCCAAGCATCGACGTAACCGAATCAACGTAACTGGCAACGCTGTCTACGTAAGGCTGAAACGTGGTCCAGAGGTTTTCTATCGTTTCCCTGTCGCCGAAATCATTCCAAAAGGATCCCAGGTATTCCCAATACATGCTGTCTCCTATGACACGGAAATCGTTCTTATGTAATACATACAGTTGTTGTTAATGCTGATTGCCTGCGGATTAGTGTTATCTGTGGTGTACACTGCTTCGTTACCGTCCAGGTCGACAACTGAAAATGTAAGGTCTATTGACGTTGCCGCCCTGGTTAGCCGGCTCACAAAACTGTTCCACATATCCCAAAACGAAAAAGTGCCGGATATCCCGAATGGACCCTTGTTGTAATTAAAATAATCTCCCATGAAACTCTCTATCGCAGACGACTGTATCAGTGGTCTCCCAAGCGGACCCTTTGGCACAACAACGCTGGCGTCTACGTATACGTTATACATCTTCCTGGCGAGAACGTCTACGGCCGGAGACCTTAAGCTGTTGTCGTTTATATAGTCTTGTATGGAAATAATATCCGAATCGTATGAATATTCAACCTTAACCGGCAAGCCGGTCCAGCTCGAATCGAGTATGTTTATCGTAATCTTTCCGTCCTCCGTGGTAGACCCCCTCACACCTAGATCTGTGGACGTTATGGAAAAATCTGACCCCAATGCCATGTTGCCGGTGGCCAGTTCAGAATACGTAAACGGGTCCAGTGCGACAACCCTTGTTATTGTCATTGGGAAATAAAGCGTGGCAGCAGATCCGTTTATATCAACTATATTGTCGTTGGATGAAGATATGAGGTTGGATGATTCCGCATCATCTATAACAAAATAGCTTGTCAGCTCTGTTCCTGAGGCCCAAATGTCTATTTTGTTGCCCCTGTGCACTTTGTAATACGAATGACCGTAAATTATATATTGGCAGGTTGACCCAACCGGAAGCGGAAGCGACGTTGTATCCAGCACTACCGTAAGAGAATCGCCGGATACCGTAACGGATAAAACATCATAAGTGTTTGTAATAGTGCCAACCTTTACTAAAACCTTGCCCGAGTAAAGTGTGGTAACGTCATCAAGCGACACCTGTGAAAAAAACGTTGCATCTGTAATTGTTGTTACGTTATTTATAACGGCAGACCGCCATGACACATAGTTTGCAAGCCTGCACGGTATTGCCTGTACATCTCTCTCCATCAGCAAATCGCCAAAACCCGCCACATAATATGAATTAACCCCGGAAAAGTTGTTGTCTATAATCGAATTGATTCCGGAAACCGTTTCCATGCTCTGCCCAGATATGGAATTTTGAATTGTCTCAAGAAGTTCTGCGTTTGTCTGCCTTGAGGTCCCTCCGCTGGCTGCGCCTGGATTTGTAATATATGCCAGATTCGACAGAGACGGGCCGCTTACTATCATATCTGCGGCCACAACATATTCTGACCCTACGCTTTCCGCCTCGCACGAAATATCATAATAGTAGTAACTGGTTGCAGAATCATAGGTTAAAGCATTGGCCGATACGGCTATGCCTTCCTCCGGGTAAAATATAAGTCCGTCTCCTGTAGTGAATGCGTCAGACGCTCGTACTGAAAAATCCGTTGGCGTAGAGAAGTACAACCTTACCGTTACGGTTGCGTTGGACCCATCGTCCCTGCCGACCATATACACTGACGCTATCTGGTCCATTATATCTTCCGATACGGAATCGGCATCGGTTGCGGTCCAGTCGTCCAGCAGGTTGTCCACGTCAGACTTCAAATCAGACAATATGTTTGACATCGGACCTATTATTATATCCCTTGCTCCGGTACCGACCCTTGTGTCGAGATATGGGTTTAATTCCTTTAATTGCTGAATAAGATATTCGAGCGTAGCGGACATAGTTTCTCCTTGTCTCTCAAAAAATTATAACTTTGCCGGGCAGAACAAGCATATCGTTATTGGCAAAAACAACCCATTTTATGTTATAATAAAAGCGGAACGGAGCCAATTATGTTTATATACAATCATGTAAAAAACAGAGAATATATAACTTTGCTGCATACAAACAGAAAGAAAGGAGCGGCACTTCATCCGCGGACTAAAGTGCGCGGTGTCCGTGCCGATCAGCCATGACATGGGTCCTATATATATGCCAAAAACGATAGGGAAGACACGTCTTTTCACACGAAGCGGCTGTGGGTTAGATATGGATGTATTGGTGGATGGGAAAGCCTGTCCGGTGTATTCATGCACGGATATCAGTGCCCAATAATGGCAGACGTATTGCCAACGGGAGGGTGGAAATACTAATATGTTTATATACACAGGGAAAAGCAGAAACCAACACATTAAACTTTTATTGGAGTGGCGGCGTGAGTGCATGTATATCAAGAATCCGCACGTTGCCTATCCGCGTATATATATAATCCTGGCCCGAAACGCGCCAACGTTACTTCGATGTTCCGTAAAAACAAATACGGGAAATTATTACGTGAAGAATGCTCTATAATCAAAATTACACATAATAAGAATAACGACGAAGTTGCGGACAAATTATATTATTATGTGTGTAAAAATTGTCTCTGCTCGTCTTGTGTAGCGTTGACAAAATATGTGTTATGCTATTAGCGAAGGAGAAAAATGTGTATATATACGATGCCGAGAGGTCGTCGATAATAAACAATATAGAAATGAACAGAGAGTCTAAAAGCGTTTGTACGGCCAATTCCGTATGCTTGATATCGGGAGGAAAACATAAGTGCTGTCATGTAGAGATAAATTACCCAAGCGATTACGACAACAGCCACACAATGTTTGTTAAGTGTGTCGCCTTAAGTCCGCCGCAATACAAATACTCTAGCGTAAACCTTAGATACCGCCGAGAAAGCGAGTATATGTGTGCATCGTGCGGTGGTGCTGAGTAGGCCAACACGGAACAATCTGACCACGACCCGGCACGCTGCAGAGAACGGCCAGTATATATGCTTTTTCGTAATCGTTTTGTTTATAAAAATCATCTGACATATCAAGGCACATAATTGTGTCGAACATAACAGCCGCAATCCAGTCTTCGGAATTCCCATCAGCGAAGCGGTTTTCAATAAAATTCTTGTTAACGTTTATATAAAAACCATTCGATTTTTCATCTCCGGGTTCTGACCTGGCGTCTACTATAGTAACAAAATTGCCACATATATACATACGGTAGTCCCTTATTGCGAAAACTTATACAAATACTCCGCGCTATTGCCGGAAACAGCATACATGCGTATGGACATTTCCCAACCGTTCCCTGAAGTTGACTTTTTTATATCCTCCAGCACTATCCTGTCCAGTTTTTCGTCGTCATTATCAACGTATTCGTTCTCCGATTTCATTTTTTCCTGCACCAACTGCATGGCTGTGGAAGTAACGGCGTAGGCCTCGCCTTCTTCATACGTCCTGAATATTGTATCGGTAAAATCTGTGCCCATACTTGTATCGTACTGCGCTGACCCAAGTTTGTCAATAAGGTTCTTTATAACCATTTGCAGCAGTTTGTCAAGTCCGCTTACCTTTTTGGGCCCGGACGCAGGAAAATCGAGCGACAGCGAAACGCTCTGGTCTATAAGTCTTGCGTCGTGAGTGTATAGCGATATGTCGTATGTGTTGGCCAAGTTATATTCTTTCCCTTATCACTATCGAGTCCTGTACCACGGTATAAATCTCTTCCGGACTTCCACCCATGTTGATTGTAATTTCATATGTGTATGTTCCGGCGGCTATATCGGTGTCGCCGGACGTTAACGTGGTAGTCAGATATCCCCTGTGGGCGCTCTGGCTCTGTACGGTCATACTCTTTGATAAATACTGCGTTCCGGACAGACCATCTTTAATAACAAACGCAACCGTTGAACCGGTCAGGTTCACGGTTTTGGTAAAATCAGACACATTTATGTCGTTTTTATAATATACCTTAACTGTCAGCGGTATCGTATTACCTTTGAATATTTGAAGATCGTTGGACACGGTAATCCTCCATTAAATTGTATCACCTCGACGGCATTCTCGACACGGACGTAACGGCATTTCTCAGCGAAGATTCAGATGTTTTCTGTAAATAATCGCTTATGTCGTTGCCGGACGAGCCGAGAAGCCTCTTGACAAAATTTGCAAACTCTCCCGCCCCGACGCTAAACCGAATATCGTCGGTTACGTTTATTCTTGCAGATTTGCCGGACCCACCAGTTATAGACAATATGTTAAGCGCAAGGTCGCCGACGGAATCGAAGTCTCCTTTAAGCAGGTTTCCCAGCAGCTCGGCCGACCTGGTGACTTCCGGGCCGTATTGGTTTATATACCCTATCGCCTTGTTGCATTTACGCGTGACGTCTGACAGAGCGTCCATCGCAACGTCAAAAGCCTCATCTGCCCGGGCCTGCGCGGACCACATCGACTTATGAAGCCTGGCTATTGCTTTATTAACTATTATGTTTACGTCTTCAGGGACAACATCAAATGTCTGAGCCGTCTTTACCAATATTGTAGACAACAATGCGCCGTTGCGTGTCCTTTTTAAGAAAGTGCCGGACACGGGGTTTATGTAGTCCCTGTACTGGTTTACGACATATTCTATGGCTTCTCTTATGTCGCGTATTCTGCCAAGGGCAACAATCTTTTTGCCGGGAATGGCGCCAGACGATGCCGTTAGCAGCTGTGTTTTTATATACTCATAAGCGGACGCCAGGTCCTTTCTTGAAGATATCAAAGTCTGTGTTACTATAGGCGTAGCGTCTAAAATAGACGCGGCAACATTAAACAGGTTTTGCGACGCGATTGCGGCCAGTTTATCCGAAGCGCTGTACAGTTTATTAAACACTATATACCCATTGTCCCTGAGGCTCTGAAGCTTATTGCTGACAAGTATCAGGGTTGACGGAGCCGAGAGCTTAAGCGCGTCCTCCGCCGCCCTCAGGTATTGCACGGCCATGTCTATAATCGAACTGTTATATTCGCCAGACCTTATATCGGATTCGGCCCTGACCAGCATAAGTTCTGCCTTGTGGACCGCGTCTATTAACGGCTTAAACTCAGAAGAACACAACTGTTCCCTGTCTTCATCACCTAGATTGGCGATGTCCGCCTTGGCTTCTTCCATGTCATCTGACAGACTGGATACCTCATCCGACAACGCCTCGATGGATGATTTTGCCTCAGACATTGCGGCCTCAACAACGTCGTCCAGAATGCCAGGGATGATCAGCATTAGCGACGAAAGGACAGCCGAATCAGATCCAGACACTGACATCGTAGACGACTTGTTCCCGGCAGGAGACATTATAACGTCCACTGCCCTGCCGGATGTATCAAGCGATTTCGCAACAACGGCCTTGCCGTTGTCTGCGTCAAATGAGCACAATCTCAGGCACTGGTTAAGCTCTTCAATGAGCTTTTTCTGCTGTGACGCCGACGGAAGCGAAGCGGTGTTCAGCGTATTTGACATCAGGTCTTCTTCAACTTTTCCATTAAACTTTGCTTGATTTTATATGTGCTCGAATATGTTCTGTTCATTTTTTTAGCTATTTGTTTAAGTTTAAGTTTTGGCCGCCCGTGCGCTCCTGTGAGGTAATCAAACACTACCTGCTCTTCCGGGGATAGAGAGTAATATATAATATGTACTTTGTCTTCTATCGGATTAAACTGCGGAAGAAATTTCTGTGTTTCCTCATCAGATATGCGGCTCCCGCGCTGCGCCCTCATGAGCTTGTCAACCCTGCCGGTGGACCACCCAAGCTCATCGGCAAGCTCAGACGGGGCCGGGTCGCGCTCCAGCTGCTCCTTCAGGCGCCGCTGCGCCGAGTGGAACTGACCAATATACATGGCTTTATGTTCTGGAATCCTTGCAGTGTTCTGCCTGGCGATAACATATCTTCTCAATTGCTTTAAGTTGTTGTAGGCAAACGTATTAAGAGATGCCCTCTCGGGGTCGTATTTATGTATGTTGTCGACTATATATTCCTGACCCTTTGATATTAAAACATATTGAGGTATTTCAACATTCCTAAATTGCGCAGCTCTTTGTTTAATAAGCGGAGATAGATATGTTATAGCCGGGGTAAGGTCATCAATTTTCCCGCTCTTTTTGTATTTAATAATTGATCCTCTTGCCTCTTCTTCGCTATATATTGTCATGGCAACCTCACAAGTGGTACATTTCTTTTATGTTTTTCTGAATATCGTTTGTAACAGCAGAGTCTTCTCCAGACACGACGTGTGACACAAACCCATTTGGGACAGACGCAAGCTCTAAATGTTCCGGCACAGCCGCCAGGTCTGATACAACCAGTTCGCCGGCAAGCGTCATGTCGTCATTTATGGAATAGTTTGAAATTGTAACCGTTGTGTCAAACTCCGGCCCAAAAGTATGTGTGACCGAAGATAATATCCCAATCCCGTCCGGCTCAAAATAACCGCGTACAGGCGATATCCTGCTACAGACACTTGCCGAATACCCGGGAACTGAATACGGACTGAACAGATATTTAAATGAAAATATATTGTTTTGCGACATTTCCATATAAAACATTATATCCATTGACCTTATATATGGTATTATCTCTGGATGTTTTGTGTTTACGAGTGAAATATCGTTGTTTGACACAAAAGTTTCCAGCGCCTTTTGGCCGGCAAGCATCGACCTGTTCTGTATTTTCATAGGGCGGATGCCTATCTTTTCTTCAAGCTTGCCGTGTGGCCCCAGTATCTCGTTTTTGCCGGTTATCATCCACTTGTTAGACCCAAAATAGTGACCTGTAATGGTCGATGGACCCACTATCTGGTTAAATACGGCTTGATTGTTAACGTTCACAAAAGACATATATCTTGTCTTGGGAAGAAATTCTTTGTGCACAAGGGCCCTGTTGACCATAAATACATTGTTGTTTGTGCCAGTAGCAGCCCCATGCTTGGCGTCGGTCTCATAGTACCCAGGAGCCAGCACAGATAATGACGCCGATCGTGTTGCCCAGTTCTTCCCGTATGATACAAGTTGGTGCGGGACAAGCTCAAACCCAAACACCGACGCAAGAGCGCTCAGGGCTTCCCAATGGTTGTGAATCTTGGACAATCTGGACTCTAGTGCGCCACCCATAAGCACGGAAATAGTCTCGGTTTGACTTAATGCTCCACTTGGGTCTTTTACCGCCACCATTGAACTAAACAGATCTGAGGCGCCCTGTGTGAATATTACGCCATTCCTGACCCATTCATACAATTCGCGATACACAGATGGCACCGAGTATTGCTCCGCAGATTCCTGAATTTGATCACATATTGTATACCAGAGATCCTGTAGCCCATCCGGATTGGGAGGAATATTAAAAATGAACTGCGACCCGAACTCTGGCGGAACCAGGCTTGTCTGCGCCATATAACCCCAATAGTCAACGGCACTTACGGTAGCCATGTCTCCTTCAAGAACAGAGTTATACGTAACCCTTGCTATCATACCTTCCCAATACTCATACCACACACCGTCATACATTACGCTTAACTCTACAAAACTTCCGTACGGGAGGGACTGTACGGTGGGGTGGTATGGAAGAGAAAAAACAAAAGTTGACGGCTGCCCTGTCACAAACGATAAATTTCCAGACACAGCAGGAAACTTTACCCCATTAACAGCCACGCTCCAGTCACTTGATACCGGAGCTATAACGTCCTGGTTATACGATGCCGTATTGGTAGTTGTCAATTTGGCCGCCCAACCGGGACCGGGACCTCACTTGTAACGTCCGCCTTGTTTACGTTTACCGGGTTGTCGGCGCTGTGAACCTGCTCCGTCTCCGTGGACAGGTACGTCTTGATCTTGTGGTTTATAACAGTTGCGGTTACGGTTGTCTTGGATCCTGCAGATACCTCGCCTGCCTTGCCGCCATCACTCTGCGTTTGCTGCGGAGTATAAGAAGCGCCCCTGACCATAAATGAAGATATAATCATGTTTATATTTAAATTAAAGACATTCGGATCGTCTGCGGATATAGAGTAATTTGTTATATAGCCGGCCATTGTTATATGGTCCAGATTAAGCGCAAACAGATAATTGACATATCCCTGGCCCTCGTCGCCAAAGACCTCTTCCAGCGCTTCATAAAACGAATATAACGCATTCATGTTCTGATACATCGGCTGCCTGCACGCAAATGAGATTTGTATGGGGTTCATCCCATTATAACCTATACCCATACCCCTCCTGAGCAGGTGAAGTTGAACGCGTATATCCTGGCTTACGTTTAATATCTGCACCGGGACCGGTATCACAAAGCTTTTATTTGTATTTAGCTCTCCGCCATTCCTGCGCATTGCTATTAACAGGCCTATCTTATCAGTTCTTTTCTGGCCATAAAGCCACGACAGCAGGTATGCCTGCTGGTCAAACAGTGGAGACGTTTTTGCTCTAACGTTATCTATTTTCGGCGTATCCGCCATCACTTCCCCTTTACGGCAAAGTAAAAGCCACGTTTCGACCTGCACGTTCTTTCAACCTCATTGATCGGCACAAACGCCATCTTGCCTTCGCTAAAGGCATACTTGTTTTTATCTATGTTATTTGACTCGAACAAAAAGTTTATATAACTATCCATGTTGCCTATAACTGCGGATATCTGCCCCCTTATGTCGCGTATGATATCTGCTGAATCATCGCTTATTTTTTTAATTTCCATGGCCGGCTCCTGTAAAAGTATAGGCGTCCGCTGCGAGCTGATTAATGGCACTTACTGAAAAAACACGCTATTTATGTTATAAAAATAATAGTGTTGTGGATTTTCAGCCAATGCACCCAAATCCTTTTAGTTGGAGACCACATGATTATAGACAATTTGTACGTCGATGCTTTAATAAACGCCACAAATGCCTACGAGGCCGCATGGGCGCTCAACGGCTCCGGATTGAAAAATACAAGTGCGAACAAACACAGGTGTTTAACAACAAGCGCAATGGTATTATTTGATGTTTATCTATAAAAATAACGAAGACAAATGGGCAACATCTTATACGTGGAAGATAACGACTATGGACCAGACCTACTTGACTCCTTTAGGCCAGCGCCACCTAGTATATGCAACAGTAGTTGGTTACACCTACTGGCTGGCTGAACCAGGCCGGCCCGTCAACAACTATGACTGCTGCAAGTCAAGATGCATGTCATGTAAAGCCATTTTAGGCACATCTGTGGCAAACTTACCCGTATTTCGCCTAAGAAACTATTATTAGACAGGAAACCGTAATGTTTATATACGAAACCACGAGGGCAATGGCTTATATGCTGGAGATGCCACTGATAAACCAGCGCTACCGGACGCTTGCAAAAGTACGTACCTACAAACTTGTCCGAGTCTGGCGACAGTACATGCCGGGCAGATCCAACAACTATCATAGCACCTGCAAATCTAAATGCGCATCATGCCATGCTATTTCCGACTGCGGAGGAACGAATTTCCTAAAAGGCTATTATTAGACAGGAAACCATATGGTATGAAACACTATAGATTGATTATAACACATAATGTGGTATTTCTACTAAATGGGAGGGCTCTCCTGGATACCCGATATATTAGAAAATGGACAGTCTGGAGGACAAATGTTTATATTTGGCGAAACGACACTATCGCTGCGGTTTAAAGAACGTATTCCCGAATTGGTGTATTATAGCACATTTCCGAATCTTAGAATAATATACATAGAAAAATCCTCGTGGGGGCATTATGCGGCCTATCCCCACACACTCCACTGCTTCAGTGCTAGCGGAGCGGCCAGACCTCGCGAGTGTACGGGCAGTACTGGCTGGCACTGTCTGTCTGTGGCCTGGTAGGCGCCGAAAAAAACACTCGCGTATTGACTTGGGAGATTAAATATGTACATATATAGCAAGGGCAGTTGTCTTACGGCGAGTGTAGCCTTATCTGCACATTCCGAAAACATCGAATGTAACATCGAGACTGAGGTTAATACAAGCCATCCAGTTATAGATCACATATACTCAAAAGTGTGTCGCATCAGCGCCAATTGCATACACAAAAATGGAACTCATTGTATGAGAATGTCATGTTGCGGTAATGTGGCGTCCGGTTGGGATGCGATAAAAGCTTATTATTAGGAGACTACGTGGAGGTTAAATATGTTTATATACAAAAAATCATGTGTATCATATAGCTCGTCTACATTAAAAAGGAATCTGTTGAATTATAATTTGTACGAGTATAATGTCCACCGCAGCAATCTTGTAATATTGCAAAAGACACATTCTTGGAGGTACGGCACATGTCTGCGTATTCGGCTACGGGCAAACTGCCACGGTTATGATAGAATAGTCCCTTGTCCTAACATTTGTCAGTCGTCAATGTCCCGTTCATTCGTTAACCAGCGAGGGGGGTATTAAAACTTTGGGAAAAGCAAAACGCAAACCTAAAAAATCAATAAAGTTCGATAAAGATAAGCTCAGGTACGACCTTGTGCCCGTGGCCCCGCTCGAAAAGATTGTAAGTGTGCTGACGTTCGGGGCAGGAAAATATGACGACAGGAATTGGGAGAACGGGTTTAAGTGGAGCAGGGTATACGGCGCCACGCAAAGACATCTCAATAAATGGTGGGGAGGAGAAGACCTGGATAAGGAGTCGAGGGTAACGCATTTAGCGCACGCTGCGTGTTGTATATTGTTTTTGATGGAGTATGAAGAAACACATAGAGAACTTGACGACAGGGTAAAACCTAAAAGAAAGGTAAAAAAATGAATTGCGCTCAGAGAAAAGCTGTACAGTCATCCATTGAAAAAAGCGGCCAGTTTGTAAAATATTTCTACGCACAAAAGACACACAAGAATGGCAGGACAGACGTGGTTACGTACTGTTTTATAATATCCGGCAACTGCGAAACCATAAGAGTTGGAAAAACAAGAAAAAGCAGAAAAGACAATCACAAAAAAGAGATTGGCAGGGCGATCAGCCTGTACAGAGCAACCGTCTGCAAGGAAATTCCGGTTAGCTCGATCCAGAGTCTTGGCATGGACGCACGGGCTGAACTGGCGCTTGTCGAAACTATTAACCACATACGCTTAACAGCTCAAACGATAAGTTTCAACAGCAACAGATCCTCCGTAGGCACACTAATCAATAACGCATAGGCCTCCAATGTTTATATTTGACGATTACCACCTCAAAGACGCATGTTATGGGTACTCCGCCAACATATCGAAGATGGCGGCATCGGTTATGTTTGTGACTAATTTTTACACGTATTACTATTTGTGCGCTATGGAGGAACCGTGTATAAATTGTCATTTCTGTGTAGCTGACTGCGGGGCTACCAACCAAGTATTTAGGAAAATCCCAACGCGTTACTAATCTGGAGGACAAATGTTTATATTTGATGATTGCCATGCTGAAAACTTATATGGCAAATTCTCTAACAAAACATCAAGGATGGTAATATCAATTCTTCGTGCACACTCTGCTATCGTTTTAAATCACAGGAAAGCTTTTTATACGTATTACCGCTTGTGTCATGCGGTCAGCAACCATATTGAAATAGCCGGCTATGGTTATCCATGTGCATCCTGCCTCGATTAGGAGACTGCAATGTTTATTTTTGGATACGTTAACAATACCGGTTATCTTGACGTTTTGCCAGATTATGCACGTGCAGCACGTGAGAACGTGGAGCTTACATATCGCCATGAAGGCGCTGTATGGGAGTATTTTTTCGCTGCCAGCTTTTATTGCCCTCGTGATTGTGCACGAAAAGGGAGGTGCCCAAGCTGTATGACCTGCACGATTTCAACGACAAGATTGCTGCCAGCAAAAATATTTTATTGATTAAACATGTGGAGACAAAGTGAAAAAGAAAAGATTTCTTCGAAAGAAAAGATTACTTCGCAAGAAAAAATTACTTCGCAAGAAAAAATTGAAGACCGCTGCGCTGCTGCGCAAGAAAAAATTGAAGACCGCTGCGCTGCTGCGCAAGAAAAGATTGCTGCGCAAGAAAAGAAAAAAGAAAAAGATCATCAGCAGTATGCATAA
>Ga0210044_10004940_pt1 | contig 18306 bp, 19 predicted proteins | sample CryGey13umfilter_2_FD_183959 | JGI IMG/M metagenome (GOLD analysis project Ga0210044, IMG submission 183959) | Groundwater microbial communities from aquifer in Utah, USA - Crystal Geyser 4/9/14 3 um filter (SPAdes) (version 2) | ecosystem: Environmental > Aquatic > Deep subsurface >... | reverse complement strand
ACCGGAAGCCGTGCCGCTGTCTTATCAAACCATATTGTCTTTAAAATTGAATATCAAAAACGATGGAGAATCAGTAATGAGTTAAAAAATCTAATTAAAAGATTAAAGAAGTAATATAAAATTATTGTTTTTGTGCCCTTTTTTTATACTGCACTGGTTCTAAAGTTCCTCCTCCACAACGATTACAATCAAATTATAAATAGATCCCGACTCAGTCGGGATCGTTAACAGATTTTAATGTGGGTGCGGATGGAATCGAACCATCGCTCTGTTCTTTATCAGAGAACTGTTTTACCATTAAACTACGCACCCTAAAAAGGCATAAAAATTATAGCATATTGTTGCAAGGTTTTATATATAATGAAGTTATGCTTTACTTTTCAGAAATTGTTGGAAAAAAAGTTTATACAGAAGACAATATTCATGTAGGATATTTGGAAGACCTGATATTTTTGGTCGCGGAAAATCCGATTGTAACTAAAATTGTTATTAAAGACAAAGCAAATCAAAAATTAATAATCTCTACTGATTATTTACAAAAAATTAACAAAATTATACGAATAGAAAAAGAATTTTTAGTAACAAGTCTGGAGGAAAATGAACTTTTTTTAGTGAAAAATTTACTTGATAAGCAAATCATTGATTTGAAAGGAAACAAAATTGTTAGAGTAAACGATGTAGCTTTGCAGGATAAAGAAAAATTATCAATTGCCGGCGTAGATGTTGGTTTTTTGGGGATATTTAGACGGCTTCGAATTGGAGCCGATAATTTTTATAAAATTGCTTCTTTGTTTAACATAAAACTAGCTTCTCAATTTTTATCGTGGGCTGATATTCAACCCTTAGAATTAATTCGAGGCAATGTTAAACTTCGAAAAAAAGAGGAAAAATTGGAAAAAATCAGACCAGAAGATTTGGCTGATTATTTGGAAAAAACCAACGTAATAAACGCAAGAAAATTTTTAAAGATTTTGGACACAGAAAAAGCAGCTGAGGTAATCGGAAATTTGAACATCAATTATCAAACAGCTCTTTTTAAACATTTTCAAACAGAAAAAGCCGCTAAGTTAGTATCATTCTTAGATCCTGACGAAGGGGTAGATGTTCTTTTAACTTTATCGAAAAAAAAGCGGGATGAAGTAATAGAAAAATTAAACCCACAAATGAAAGCGAAAATTCTTTATCTTCTGAATTTATCAAAAGAACCAATCGGAGCTTTATTAACAACTGAATATTTAACGGTTGGCCCCGAAGACACGGTTCGCCAAGTACTCGATAAAATAAAAAAGGAAACAGTAGATTTTTCTTCATTGTATACTGTTTACATTGTTAATAAGGAGAAACAGTTGACAGGGGTCGTAAGTTTACAAGAAATTTTAAGAAAGGATCCAGACATTCCTTTATACAAGTTCATGACCCAAAATTTAGTTGTCATTCATTTGACAACGCCGGTTGAAATAGCTATGAAAAAATTATTAAAATATCACTTGTCATCGCTTCCCGTTATTAATCAGGAAAAACGTTTAGAAGGGATAGTAAATTTTGATGATATTACAAATTATGTTCTTGAGAGGATTAAATAATTATATGAAAAAATTAATTGTGGTGGCAGATCTTGCTTTTGATGCTCTTTCTCGAGCGGAAATAAAAATTGCCGTCGAGGGTTTTTTAAAAGATTCAAATACTTCAAATATTAGTTTTGTTGGCTCGACTCCTTCAACAATTCATACGGGTTTTTTGGTTAATCAACTGGTTGAGGATGTGGAAAGATACGGAAGGCCTTTAGAAACGGTGATTTTTCAAAATACCGATCCCCGCCTCCATTCTACGCAAAGTATTGAAAAAGCAGAAGGAGCTAAGCCGGTAATAATTAGATTAAAATCGGGGATCCACTTACTTGGTCCAAATTCGGGCTATGATTTTTCAATGATTAAAAATAGAATTGATGAATTATTTATTTATAAAGGGCTTAACGAAAAAGGTCAGTTTCATTCCCGAGATTTATTTTCAAGATTATCTGCCCACTTAATGGATTATATGGAAGATGAATTGGAATTAGAGGAAATCAACACAAATATAATTCCTGAACTTAACCAATTTTATATCGGTCATATAGATAATTTTGGGAATATTAAAACAACCATAGTCGAAGAAGATTTTAAAGGTAAATATGAATATGGCGAAATAGTTAGCATAAAAATAAATCAAATAGTGAAAAAAGCAAAGTATGTTCCTAATTTATTTGGAGACGTTCTGGGCACATTAGTTGTATATCCTGGTTCTTCAGGAAAAAAAGATAATCGATTTTTAGAAATCAGCATTTGGAGACACTTCACCGAAGACAAGCCAACCACAGGAAGAGACGAATTTAATTCTCCAAAGATTGGAAGTGTGATTGATTTTTAGCATTTTCAATGCTATTGTTTCTCTATGGGAATGACTAACGTCCAATTGAAAATTAAGAATCCTCGGGACCCAAAACAAGAGTATGAAGGAAGATTCTTGGTTGATAGCGGAGCGACTTATACTGTAGTACCGGCAGATATATTAAAACGTTTAGGAATCAAACCTCAACGAGAAGAAGAGTTTTCGTTGGCAGATGGGTCCATAATCAAGCGTAAAGTAGGAAGTGCTTTATATGAGTTTGAAGGAAAAGAGTCCGCTGCTCCTATTTTATTTGGTGAAAAAGGAGATACTTTATTGCTTGGGGCATTTACATTGGAAGCACTGGGCTTAACATTGAACCCATTATCCCGCACGCTACATCAAGCTATCCTACGGATGTAATTTTCCTGACTTGTTCATTTGAATTAGAACCTTAAACAGGTCGGGCTTTGCGTCTCTTCATCAGTTTGGAGTCGATGACGGAGCGACGTAGAACGGTCATCGCTTCAGCCCTCTCTTTTTCATCAGTAGATTTGGATAAAATAAGCTTAGCTTCCTCGACAGCTTTACTAGTTAAATTCTTATCTATTTCGTTTTGACCGTAGGCGCGGGAAACTAAAACAGTGACCGTTTCCCCGTTGGTTTCCAGGTATCCCCCACCGATGGCCAGATCATCTTCATTTCCAGCGCTTTTAATTTTAACTATTCCTTCAATAAGAAGTGAAAATAGATGAGCGTGGTGAGGAAGAATAGTAATTTCACCATCGGCAGTTGGTACGGTCACAGAACTAACTTGTTTATCGATAACGATTTTGCGGGGAGTTATAACTTTTAGCCTTAGAGCATTCATTTAAAAATTTCTAATTTCTAATTGACCTAATTAACCTAATTAAATCCCAAACTCCAATTGTTCATTGGTTATTTTTTAGATCAATTAGAACAATTAGAATAATTAGGTTAATTTACTTTACTTCTTCTATCCCTCCCACCATATAAAAATTCATTTCTGACTTGCTATCGTGTTTGCCTTCTAAAATTTCTTTAAATCCCCGGACGGTTTCGGCAACAGGGACGTATTTGCCGGCTCTTCCCGTGAAAGGCTCGGCAACGAACATCGGCTGGGTTAAAAATCTTTGAATTTTTCGGGCTCGGGAGACTGTCAGTTTATCTATTTCAGACAGTTCCTCCATTCCAAGGATGGCAATAATATCCTGAAGATCCTTATACCTTTGCAAAGTCTTTAAGACATCGCGAGTTACCTGATAATGTTCCTCTCCAACAATATCGATATCAAGAGCTCGTGAAGATGAAGTTAATGGATCAATGGCTGGATAAAGACCTTGTTCAGATAAAGCTCGCTCAAGCGTAATTGAAGCGTCAACGTGGGAAAAGGTCGCCACTGGCGCCGGATCGGTATAATCATCGGCCGGTACGTAAACCGCCTGAATTGATGTGATGGAACCTTTATTGGTTGATGTAATTCTTTCCTGCAAGGCGGCCATTTCTGATGCTAAAGTTGGCTGATAACCTACGGCTGATGGAATTCTACCAAGGAGCGCGGAAACCTCACTTCCCGCTTGAGCAAAACGGAAGATGTTGTCAATAAAAAGCAGAACATCCATGTTTTTCTGATCTCGAAAATATTCAGCCATGGTTACTCCGGTTAAGGCGACGCGAAGTCTGTTTCCAGGCGGCTCATTCATTTGCCCGAAAACTAATGATGTATTTTTTAATACTTTAGTTTCTTTCATTTCCAGCCAAAGGTCATTTCCTTCTCGCGTTCTTTCTCCGACTCCGGTAAATACAGAAACACCGTGATGATTTTTAGCAACATTATGAATCATTTCCTGAATCAAAACAGTTTTGCCGACTCCCGCTCCTCCAAAGATAGCCACTTTTCCACCCTTGATAAATGGGGCAATCAAATCGATGACTTTAATTCCAGTTTCAAAAATTTCTTGGTTCACGGATTGCTCGACTAATTTTGGCGGAGAAGCATGGATAGAAGAACTGAATTTAGATTTAATTGGTCCCAATTCGTCGACCGGTTCACCCAGTACATTCATAATTCGGCCCTGTGTTGCTTCTCCTGTTGGAACGGTAATTGGTTTACCGGTATTTGAGACTTTCATTCCGCGGCTTAATCCAAAGACGTTAGCCATAGCAACTGCACGTACCAAACCCTCTCCAAGAATCGCCTCAACTTCAAGAACAATTTTGCCCAATTTTTTTTCCTCAATAAAGAGTGCATCGTAAATTTTTGGAGTTTCGTTCTCTTTGAATTTAATATCAACAACCACACCCCTGATCGAAACGATATTGCCTGAATTCATATAAATATTATAAAAATTATAAAGATTATAACCGTTAATTTGATTCGACTGACTCTTTGGCTGTCACCATATCCAGTAATTCACTGGTAATTTTTTCCTGTCTGATTTTATTTCTAACCATAGTTAGGTTGTAAATTACGTCGGTTGCATTGTCAGTAGCATTTTTCATGGCCATCATTCTCAGAGAATGTTCTCCGGCCTCGCTTTGAATTAAAGCAAATCTTAATTTTTCTTCGACAAAACTTCGCAGCAATGAATCAATAATCTTTTTTGGATTTGGTTCAATTAAATATTCGGAAGTTTTTTCTTGACCTAACTCCATTTTTATTGGTAATAAAGTTGTGACGACTGGATTAGATTGAATGGTCGATACAAACTGATTATGGTAAAGTTCAATCTTTTTGTAAGTTCTATCTAAATATTTATTCAAAGCAAACTCAAAAAGAGCAGAAACATTATTCAGTGGAACATTAGAAGAATAGTCGGCCATAATATTTGCAGAAAATTTACTCAACAAGTTAGCTTTCTTCCCAACAATAATAAAATCGGTATTTTTAAAATCGGTATTTTTCACAATAAAACGCAATAAATTAAAATTAAAACTTCCGCAAAGACCTTTGTTACTGGCAACAACAATGGCCAGGTTTTTTCTCTCTATTTTATCTTCAGGAAAAGCAATCAACGGTGAAAGAGACGGATCTATCTTCGGACTGACGGCGCGAATTATATTTTCAATTTCAGTTTGATAAGGTCGTCCGTCTATGGCAACCTGCTGGGCCTTTTTCATTTTTATTGCAGATACCAACTGCATGGCTTTGGTAATTTTTTTGACGTTAGTCACTGATTTAATTTTCTTTCTAATTGTCCGTATATTCATAAATCTTTAATTAATTTCTCTAATTCCTTGCCGTCTTTTTCATCCATGATTTTATTTTTGTTAATTTTCTCCAACCATTTCTTTCCTTTTAATTTTAGTGTTTCTAATAATTTTGTTTCAAATTTTTCGATTTCATCAATTGGTAGTTTATCTAAAAAACCATTACTGGCGGCCCAAAGAATAGATACTTGTTCTGCCAAGCTTAGTGGTTTATTTTTCTTTTGTTTTAATATCTGGGTAACTTTGGCACCTCGATTTAAGAATTTTTTCGTTTCCTCATCCAATTCAGATTCAAATTGAGAAAAAGCGGCCAAATCACGATATTGGGCCAAATCAAGTTTTAATTTACCGGCGACTGCTTTCATAGCTTTTGTTTGAGCATTGCCCCCGACTCTCGAAACTGAAAGCCCAACGTTAATAGCGGGTCGAATCCCCGAATTAAATAAGTCGGTTTCCAATGAAATTTGTCCATCGGTAATTGAAATGACGTTAGTTGGAATATAAGCTGACAAATCACCATCCAAAGTTTCAATTATTGGAAGAGCTGTAATTGATCCGCCTCCATATTTTTTATCAATACGGCAGGCTCGCTCTAGTAACCTTGAATGGAGATAAAAAACATCGCCTGGATAAGCCTCTCTTCCGGCTGGCCTACGAAGTATCAAAGACATCTGTCGATATGCCCAAGCATGTTTAGTCAAATCATCGTAAACTACCAAAACGTCCTGGCCTTTATCCATAAAATACTCCCCTATTGCTGAAGCTGTGTATGGCGCCAGATATTGCATAGCGACCGAATCAGCAGCCGGGGCATTAACAACAATAGAATATTTATCGGCCCCATGTTTTTTCAAAAGTTCAACAATTGCAGCGACTTTAGAATTTTTTTGTCCAATCGCACAGTAAATACAAACAACATTTTCGCCTTTTTGATTTAATATGGTATCAATTGCAATTGTAGTCTTACCGGTTCCCCGGTCACCAATGATCAACTCTCTTTGTCCTCGACCAATTGGAATCAAAGCATCAATGGATTTAATTCCTGTCTGAAGGGGAACATTAACAGGTTGTCTTTTAACAACTCCTGCGGCAATTTTTTCAACAGGATAAAGCGTTTTTGATTTAATAGTGGCTTTACCGTCAAGAGGCAATCCAAGAGAATCTACCACCCGACCAAGTAAGCTTTCCGAAACGGGAACAGAAAGAGTGTATCCTAAAGCTTTAGCACGGTCTCCGGCAGCAATGCTAGTATAATCGCCCAAAATTATTGTCCCAACTTCGTCCTCGGTCAGATCAATTACATAACCTAATACATTTTTTTTGAATTCAATTAATTCACCGTAGGCAACCCGATCTAGGCCCTCCAAAATAACTACACCATCCTTGACTTGAGAAACTATACCGGTTTCCTCGGTCTGAATTTTTGGTTTATTTTTTAACTCTTTTTCAAGAGTCTTTAGATATTCATCAATCAATTTCATATAATGTATTAGATAATTTAGATAACGATCCCATAAGGGACAAATCAATTGTTTTTGATCCGACTTTAATAATAATTCCGGCGATTATTGATTTATTAACCTGGTAATCTGCTTGACTCCAATTCAAGTCTGAAAATTTCTTCCCCAAAACCCGTTTTTCGTCGACCCCAAGAACATCGGCGCTCATTACAAGCACACGATTCTGTTCTTTTTGGATATTCTCCAGTAAAAAACTTTTTAGATCTTTCTTTAGTTTTGGATTAATTTTCATTTAATTTTTGTGTCATCCCTGGATTCCCGCCTTCGCGGGAATGACAAAACATATAATTAGTTAATATCGATTCTACCTTTATAATCTTTAATAATATTCCCGGTAATTTTTTTTCTCGACGATTCGTCCAGACTGTATTTTAAAGTGTTCTCAACAATCATCAAACTTGTTTTAATAATTTTATCTTTGACTTCTCGATATAATAAGTTCTTTTCTTCTTCCAACAACTTTTTATTTTTATCCTTAATTTCGAGTGCGTCAACTTCTGCTTGTTTAATTAAATCGGCTCTCATAGTAGCCGCCTCTTTTTTTGCCTCAACAAACAGGACATCAAACTCTTTTTTCATCTTCTCTTTCATCTTTCTTTCGGCCTCTATTCCGGCTTCTTCACTTTTTTTAAGTTTTTCTAACATTCTATTCTTTTCCTCTTCATTTTTTCTTTCTTGATTCAAAAATCCGGTAAAAGGTTTAACCATAAATTGTTTGACCAAAATGAAAAACAAAATAAAGTTGATCATTTGAGCCAATAATAATTTTCCATCTATTCCTAAATTTTCCATTGAGAAAATATAATTTTTATAATAATTATAATCGTTATAACGATTATGCAAACTTAAGGATTAACGCTACCACTAATGCGTAAATAGCAATAGCTTCTGCGAACGCTAGAGCTAAAATCATTGTGGTACGAATCGCCGATTCGGCTTCTGGATTTCGTCCCAAAGCTTCAACCGCTTTACTACCGATCATACCAATACCAAAAGCTGGGGCAATCGCTCCAACTGCAATTGCAATGGCAACTGACAAAAGTTTCATAGCTTCTGCTGTCATAAATCAAATCACCCCTTTCGTTAACTAGAAATTAGTTATTAGAAATTTGTAACTGGTTTAGAAACTGGAAACTAGAAATTAGTTTTCTAACCTCTATTTTCTACTTTCTATTACTACGAAACTATTTTCCAACAACCATTTTCTAATTCAGTGGTGCTCTGCTATTGCTCCACTTAAAAATACGGCCGTTAGCATAGAAAATACAAGCGCCTGGACAAAACCAACGAAAATTTCCAAAGCAATAAAAGGAAAAGAGGCAAGAACCGGAACCAAAAAAGCAACAATTGTAAGAAGTACTTCTCCGGCAAAAATATTACCGAATAAACGGAAAGCGAATGAAAGAATTTTAGAAAATTCTGAAAGAATATCCAAAATTCCGACAAAAAATGATATAGGATCGGAAAAATTAAAAAATTTATGTAAGTATTTTTTGATCCCTAAAAACTTGATTGCGTAAAATTGAATTGAAAAAACCGAGATTATTGCTAGTGCCAAGGTTGTATTTAAATCGGCATTATTTCCTCTAAGTAATGGGACAAATACATGTTCTTCACCTTCTTTAACTTTGATAAGCAAACTACCAACTCCAGGCAAAAGTCCAAACCAGTTTTCGAGTAAGATATAAAAGAAAAATGCAAAAAGTAAGGGAAAAAAAACATTTGTTTTATCTCCAAGTACCGAATAAAACAAGTCGTATATACTTTTGACAAAAAATTTTATCAAATAATAAAAATTATCTTTTCTTTTTTGAGTTGATTGATGTTGGAAGTAGAGGGCTACAAAGACTGTTAAAAGAAAGACGATTGCCGATGCAATCATTGAGTTAGTGATAGCTAACCCGAATAGATGAAAAATTATTTCGGCTTTAATGCTGATTTTTGGCATCTTATTTAATCATTTTAAACAAATTGTAAATACTGCTTATCATCCCAAAAAAAATAAAAAAAACCGTAAAATATGGTTTAGTGTGAAATCTGTTATCTAACACCAAACCTATGATTACGCCTATTAATATTGGAGTGACTAAAGTGTAACCAACATTAATATTTAAATATTGCGAAAATAAATCTTTCTTGATCTTTGGTTTCTTGTTAAATTCTTTATTCGTTTCTTTTAAATTTCCTATGTTATCAATTTCAAAGTAATTATTTATCATTTTAACAGCCTCACATCATTTCGTCAATGGTTAATTACAAATTATAACAAAGACAGTCTTATTTAAGACTGTCTTTATAAAGAGTGTCCCTTTTTAATCTAAAAACATTTTTTTGTAGGCTTTTATCTCTTCAAAAGTTTCTTCCTTATATCCCTCAACAAATCCTTGATATGAATGAAAAGAAAAGCCTTTGTTTTTTTCAAAATCAGAGAGAAAATAATTTTTATTTAACCAACTTACAGATAAATTGTTAACGTAAGCTGAATAACTTGACCAAGGATATGAAGATAAATTTTGTTTATCAACAATAATTTCTTGTGGATTAAGATGGATATAGCGACCAAGATGTAATAGATATCTTTCATTAGTAATTAAAATTGCGTTATAACGACCTTGAAATAGCGGACCTACCCGATCATATCTTTTATTAAAATATTTAGAATATTTTGTAATTAAACTTCGCATAAAATCTTCCATATCATTTCTATTTTTTTGCCTAATTTCTAAATGAAAATGATTTGGCATCAGTACATAACAAAGAAGTTCAATTTTATTAAAATAATTTTTTAAAGCCATTAGTTTTAAAATCTTTTCGTTTTTTTGGTCGTCGGATAAATCATTCCGTTTTTTTATTAAACTTATAGAATCATCCTTATTAGTAAGGTAAAGCTTTAAGTAACTAAGAAAAACTTTATAATCCTGTTCGTCTAAAAAGATATTTCTTTTTTCTACGCCACGATTATAGATGTGATAAAATCCGTTCTCAACGTATTTTTTTAGAGCTAAAGACTGTCTTTAATTTGAAGTCAACTGCTTATAACCTACAAAAGTGGTATTTTTATATTACAGATCCACTGAATGTAGGCGACCCAATTGATCAAGAAGTTTATTATAAGGAATATTAATTATTTCTATGTTACTTAATCCGAACTCATTTTCTATAGTTTTAAGTTGCCCTTCGGGAAAATCTAGGATTACAGAATAAAGAAAATCATTAATTACATACAATCCAACTATTCCGTTTTTATATTCATAATCAGTGTAGACCATTTTGACAAGATCAACTATTTTATAGCCTTTATCTTTAAGCCATTTTAGGCCTGCCTCAGTTGTTAGTACTGGAATCTTTTGTTTAAGAAGATATTTACCATTAGATTCTGTCAGTATATGAATTTCATTGTGATTATCATATTCAACTAGTTTAACGACTTCGTTATTTGGTTGCTGTGTGTAATAATGCATTGTAACAACCTCTTTCTCATTTTTTGCCCCTTTTTCATTTAATAGTTTTGATATTGTTACAAAAGAATCTACTTTATACTTTTTTTCTTGATATTTCATATGAAAAGTTTAAATAAAGACAGTCTTATTTAAGACTGTCTTTATAAAGACGGACCTTAATTTAATTTTGATTTACTTTCTCCAAATCCACGGCGTTTTCGAGAATAATTCCGATTCGGCCCTCCCGTTCGTTGACTTTTCCTTTTAACATTATAATTTTATTAATGTTCAAGAAAGATTTTAAAATCGTATAACTTCGGGGAAAGACGACCACTTCGATAGTACCACTTTCATCAAAGATTTGAAGTATTGCCATCTCTTCATTATTTTTTTTAGTTTTAACAATTTTTTTCCCGCAAATAAGACCAGCCAGAATTACTGGCTTGTTAGCATCTTGAATATTTACTTCCCCAATTTTTTTAGTAGTTTTTTTTTCAATAATGGCTTTAAATTTTGCCATCGGATTTTTACCAATTAAAAAGCCAATTACTTCCCGCTCCATTGTGAATAAGACATCCTCTTCATATTCAGGAATAACTTTAAAATTGTCAGTATATTTTGTTTCTTCTGAAGAAACAAAAAGATCATATTGTCCTTTTTCTGATTTTGTTTTTGTTCTTTGAATATCCGCCACAATTAAAGGAAAATTAAACATCAGGGTAGCTTTATTACCAAAATTTGAAAATGCTCCGGACTTAATCAAGCTTTCAAGTGTTCTTTTATTAACCCGTCGTAAATCAACCCGTGAAAGAAAATCTTTCAAACCGTGAAATTGTCCTTTTGCCCGCTCTTCAAGGATAGAATCAATTGCAGCTGTACCGACATTTTTTAAAGCCGAGAGTCCGAAACGGATTTCTGGTCCTTCAATTGAAAAACTATAGATTGATTTATTAATATCCGGAGGCAAGACTTTTATTTCCATCCTCCGGCATTCTTCAATTGCCTGGGACATTTTAATTTCTCGCTGTGGGCCAGCGACTCCATGAAGCTCTGCCGTTAAAAGAGCAGTCATGTATTCAACCGGATAGTTAGCTTTAATGTAAGCAGTCCAGTAAGCGATTAATCCGTATGAGGCTGAATGAGGTTTATTGAATCCATAGGCAGCAAATTTTTCCATGAAGTTCCAGACTTTTTCTATCATCGAAGTTTTATAACCATTTTTTTCACAACCCTTGAAAAACTTTACTTTATCTTTTTTCATTAATTCCTTTTTCTTTTTCCCCATCGCCATACGAAGATTGTCTGCTTCGCTCATCGAAAAACCAGCTAATTTATGAGCAATTTCCATTACCTGTTCCTGATAAACTAAAACACCGTAAGTTTCTTCAAGTACCGATTTAAGATCAGGATGAGGATATTTAATTTTTTTAGCATTGGCTTTGCCTTCCAAAAATGAAGGAATAAGATCCATTGGTCCCGGCCGGTAAAGCGCCACCATGGCGGAAATATCCGATAATTTATTTGGCTTTAGCTCCTTAGCCAAATGCTTCATTCCACCGGATTCAAGTTGAAAGACGCCAATAGTATCGCCTCTTGAAATTAATTCGTATGTTTTTTTATCATCGACCGGAACATGATGGATATCAATTTTGATTCCGGAATTCTTTTCCACATATTTTAAAGCTTCTTCGATAATTGTTAGGTTTCGAAGTCCCAAAAAATCAACTTTGAGAAGACCAACTGCTTTTTGATTTGATACGGCATTTAGATCAATACAGTACATATCATATTGGGTGATAATTTTTCCTTCTTTATTGTCTCTTTGAAGAGGAACATACTCCGATAAATTTTTATCAGAAATGACGACGCCGGCAGCATGGACGGAAGAGTGGCGCGGTAAGCCTTCAAGACGTCGGGCAACGTCCAGTATCTTTTTGGTTTCCGGCTCGGTTTGATAGGCAAATTTTAATTGGGCAGATTCCTCAAGCGCTTGAGAAATAGTCATATTAAATCCCTGCTTTCCAAATGGAATCATCTTTGCCAGTCGGTCACCCGTAGAATAGGACATGCCAAGAGCTCTCGACACGTCACGAACCGAAAGCCTGGCCTCCATTTTTCCAAAAGTAATTATTTGGGCAACTTTATCTTCTCCGTATTTATTAGTGACGTATTTTAAGACCTCGTCGCGTCGAATATCGGCAAAATCAATATCAATATCTGGTGGAGTGGGACGGTCCGGGTTCAAAAATCGCTCAAACGGTAAATTTTGATCGATCGGATTAATGTCAGTAATCCCAAGAATATAGGCAACTAATGATCCGGCGACGGACCCTCTCCCCGGCCCAACGGCTATCCCCTGATTTTTAGCCCAGTTAACGAAGTCCTGAACGATTAAAAAATACGTTGAGTAGCCTTTATTGTTAATAATATTTAATTCATATTGAACTCTTTTATTGACTAAATCCTGAGAATATGAAGCCACTCTTTTTTTTCTGTCCTCAACCAGTTGGTTCAAATACTGCGCCACAGGTATATTTTTAGGAGTTTCAAATTTAGGTAAAATCCATTTACCATTGGGAATTTCAACATTGCATTTTTCGGCAATCCTGACCGTATTTTCAATAGCCTCGGGCAAATCGATAAAACTACCCTTCATTTCGGCGGTTGACTTAAAATAATAGTCGGGTACGTTGATCATCGACATCGGACGATTTTTTTCAACCATGGTTCTTTGAGTTTGGATGCAGAGAAGAACTTCTTGAGCATAAGCATCTTCTTTTTCCAAATAATGGACATCATTAGTAGCAACCAATGGGACGCCAAACTTTCTTGAAAGTCTAATTAATTCTTTATTAACCCGATCAAGTTCTTCTATTCTATGATGCCTTTGAATCTCTAAATAAAAATCATCTTTAAAAATATCCAAGTATTTTTGTAAAATAATTTCTGCTTGCTTTGTTTGATTTTCTAAAATTAATGCTGGAATTTCTCCATTTAAACAGGCGGATAAAGCAATAATTCCCTCATGATATTTTTCCAAAACTTCAAAATCAATTCTAGGTTTGTAATAAAATCCTTCAAGAAAGGCATTGGTGACAATTTTTAGAAGATTTTGATAGCCGGTTAAATTTTTAGCAAGTAAAACAAGATGATATTGGTCCCGGTCAACTCCGGCTTTTTTATCCAAACGAGAATTTTTTGCTTTATAAGTTTCAACCCCAATAATTGGTTTTATACCTTTTTCTTGGGCTTTAACAAAAAATTTAAAAGCACCATAAAGAGCTCCATGATCGGTGATGGCTACCGCCGGCATTTTTTCGGCAATTGCCTTATCAATAAGATCATCGATCCGACACATGCCGTCCAACAACGAATATCCTGTGTGAACATGCAAGTGGACAAAACTCATAGATTAAATCTTAAATATTAAATGTTAAAGGTTAAATAAATATTAAACAATTAAATATTAAACGTTTTCATGTTTAACTGTTTAAACTTTAACAGTTTATTTAACAATTAAGATTTAATCTTTAATATTTAAAAATTATAGTCTATCTATTACCCAACTTCTGGCCTTTTCTTCCCAACTATTATTAATCTTTTTTAAGGGTCGATCACGCTCGACCCCTACGTTACGATATTTCCGTTCCAATGCTTTTTCAATTAAATAATCGGCGATCTCGGGATTTTTTGGAAGAATTGGTCCGTGTAGATAAGTACCAAAACTGTTTTTAAAATAAATTCCCTCAGTTTTATCTTCTCCATTATTTCCATAACCTTTGAAAACTGTTGCAAAAGCTTGTTTTTTATCGGCCAAATACGTTCTTCCACCGTGATTTTCAAAACCAACAAGTTTTATTTTTGGAAATAATGTTGATTCAATAACAATATTTCCGATACAACGGGGATCACCAAATTTTGAGCTTTCAGTATATAAATCAAAAACTCCTATTCCATCAATTATTTTACCGTCAGCTTCTTTATAATATTTTCCTAAAAACTGGTAGGCGCCACAAACGTATAGTCCGGGAACTCCATCATTGATTGCTTTTTTCAAAAATAATCCTTTATTTTTTAAATCCTGATTTACAATTTCCTGTTGTTTATCTTGAGCTCCACCCATAAAAAGAATATCCATCTTTAAAATCAAATCCCCAGGTTCGTTAATAGAGATTTTATTTACAGCTGATTTAATTCCCATCATTTTTGCACGATGGCTTAAAGCAATAATATTCCCCCGATCACCATAAGTATTCATGAGATCAGGATAAAGCCAGCCGATATTAATTTTCATAATAGTTTACGTCCTAATAATATTTTGCGTACTTCCAGCATTGCTGAATAGGTTGGTAAGATATATAATCTTTCCCCTTCTTTTGTTTTACTGACGATTGATTCAATTGCATCAGATAAATTTTCAAAAGTCATAATATTTCTTACATCATTTTCATATCTTAGTCGGAGATTTATATCATAAACACGATCACCGGAAACATAGATATTATTGGCAACATCAAGAATTGGCTGGAAATCAACATCCCAGATCCAAGAAATATCTAGCCCATCAGGAATTCTGTTGTTAAGAATTATCAAAAAGCTAGCTTTGTTCTTATTCGTAATTTCAGAAACAGTTTGAATAGACTGATTAAATCCAGCCGGGTTTTTGGAAAGAAGAATAAATACTTTACGGTTTTTGTAAATAATTTCTTCTTGCCGGCCAAAGGCAGGAACAAAATCGGCGAGCCATTTATTTATGTTTCCTACATTCTTGGGAATAACAATATTTAATGACTCAAAGAGTTGAAGAATTGCGTTTGTATTATATACATTATATAAACCCTTCATTGGATAGGTTATTTTTTCTTTTGAAAAATCAGTCACCTCTTCTCTCTTAAATTTACAGTGGGAGCAGTAAAAATCTCCCAAATGTGCATAAGACAGTTGATTATATTTTAGCAATGACAAACAGACAGGACAGTAAATTGAATCAACATCGTTGGGGATATCCTTTAGTTTCATTAATTTTTTTTCAATTCCAAAATACTGAACTTTTTGAGTTAGTTTGGTACCGATGAAATAAAGCTGCGGATCGTCGCCATTAATAAAAACTTCCGTTTTGTAGGCCAAAGTTTTTAAAGACTCCAGCCACTTCAAAGCAATCGTATTCACTTCTCCATAACGGTCAAGCTGATCACGGAAAAGATTCAAAATAAGAATTTTATCAGGGGAAATCTCTCCAAGAAGCAATGGTAAGTTAAATTCGTCGCTTTCAAAAATAGCAAAATCAAATTTTAGTTTTGAAAGTAAATTGCTATTTTTGATGATCGTTGATGCGACGCCGTTTAATAAATTAGCCCCTTCATTATTAGTAAAAACTTTTTTGCCTGATTTTTCTAGAATAAATTTCAAGAGTGCAGTTGAAGTCGTTTTTCCATTAGTTCCGGCAATAACAATAATTTTTAAATCTTTATTATTGTCAATAACGTTCTCAATAAATTTGTTATTAATCGTTAAGGCAATATGTCCCGGCCAGGTAGAGCCAGAACCGAAGTTAAAGACTTTACTGATATTAATAATTAATTTTCCTATTAAAATAAGAATAAGATTCATAAAATTTAGAATTTAAAATTCAGAATTCAAAATTAATTCTTAATTCTCAACTCTTAATTCTAAATTATTTTCACATGCTTTTTAATATTTTTATACGTTCCTCAATCGGCGGATGAGTTGAAAATAGGTTTACAAACCAGGATGAATTTTTTTTCTTAAATGGGTTGTCAATAAAAAGATGAGCGGTCGAGGACGCTGCTTGCCGTAATGGTTGAGAATTATCTCTTAATTTTTCCAAGGCATGGACTAAACCTTCAGGATAACGGGTCAATAAGACTCCTGATGCATCAGCCAAATATTCTCGCCTTCTGGAAATTGCTAATTGGATTATTGTGGCAATAACTGGAGTTAAAATTAAGGCAATGATAAACAAAACTAAAAAAATTGGGTTTCGATTACCTCGATTATCGTCATCAGACCCTCTATGCCACCACATGCTTCGAATAACCCAGTCGGAAATAACTGCCAAAGTTCCCACGAGTACGGCTACGATTAAAGCCAGAAGAATATCATAATTTTTAACATGAGAAAGTTCATGGGCAATGACACCTTCAAGTTCAGTTCTATTCATGATTTCGAGTAGTCCGGTCGTGGCACAGACGACCGCATGTTTAGGGTCGCGGCCGGTGGCAAAAGCATTAGGTGATGGATCGTTAATAACGTAAAGTTTAGGCATTGGCAGTCCGCCGGCTAAAGCCAAATTTTCCGTAACTGTATAAAAATCAAAAAACTGTCTTTTATTAGCCGCTTGTGCTCTAGTCGTCATTAGTACCAATTTATCACCGTAGAAGTAACTTGCCATCGATGAGGCCAGAGAAATAAAAAAGCCTAAGAAAAAATAACCCCAAGGCGAGTCAAAATATTTACCCAACAAAAAAAAGAACGAAGAAAAAATCAGAATAAAGAAAAACATTATTAAAAATGTCTTTACTTTGTTTTCGGAAATTTGATTGTATATTGTCATTGAAATAATAACCAATAACCAAATACCAAGTAACAAACAAATTTTAATTCTTAATTACCAATTGACCAAACTATTTGATTATTGGTAATTGATCATTGTTTGGAATACTTGGTTTATTGGGTCTTGGTTATTAGTCAAACTTCACCTTAACGCTTTTCTTCGCTTCTTCTTCAGCTTCAAAGAATTCAAAGGCTTTGAAAGCAAAAGCATTGGCAATCAGGTTTGAGGGAAACATTTGAACCTTTGCATTAAAGTCCAAAACATTTGAGTTGTAAAATTGACGGGAATAAGCAACTTTATCTTCTGTATCCTCCAGTTGTCTTTGCAAATCTTGAAAGTTTGTATTGGCCTTTAAATCAGGATAAGCTTCAGCAACGGCAAATAAAGATTTTAAAGCTCCACTCAACATATTATCAGCTTCAGCTTTCTCTTGTGGCGATTTGGCCCCCATTAAAGCGGTTCGGGCTTTAGTGACATCGGTAAAAACACTCTTTTCATGCTTCGCATAACCTTTGACAGTTTCCACGATGTTAGGAATCAAGTCGGCTCGTCTTTTGAGTTGAACGTCAATGCCGGAAAGAGCTTCCTGAATTCGGGTTTTTAAAACGACAAATCCGTTGTACTGAGCAACCAGATAGATAATTAGTATTCCAAGCAAACCGAGTGTTATAAACATATGTTATTTTTTAATTAATAATGGAATAAGTATAGCAGAATTTGAAAAAGAAAATTATTAAAGATTAAATATTAAAGGTTAAAGAAATATTAAATAGTTAAATATTAAACGTTTTTTGTTTTGTTTAACTATTTGATCTTTAACAGTTTATTTAACATTTAACCGTTTAACATTTAAGATTTAAATTTGCTACTTGATTTCTGCCATTATTCTGTTATACTTTAACCAAGCTTTTAAACCTGCTTGAATTTGTCTACAGTTTCTTAAGACTTTAGTACATTTCGAAAAAAATTTTGACAGTCATGAACATCTGATGTTATCTGGACTCTTGTCAAAAGGATCGCAACATAAATACTTACAGTTTTATGAATGTAGTCTACGAAGAAAAATTTAGGCGGATTTAAAGTCTTGTTTTTGTTGCGCGCCCAGGGAGAATCGAACTCCCCTCTGTTCCGTGACAGGGAACTATTCTAACCGATGAACTATGAGCGCAATGACTAA
>Ga0210044_10004938_pt1 | contig 18310 bp, 11 predicted proteins | sample CryGey13umfilter_2_FD_183959 | JGI IMG/M metagenome (GOLD analysis project Ga0210044, IMG submission 183959) | Groundwater microbial communities from aquifer in Utah, USA - Crystal Geyser 4/9/14 3 um filter (SPAdes) (version 2) | ecosystem: Environmental > Aquatic > Deep subsurface >... | reverse complement strand
CACAGAGAGCTTCTCCTCACTCCTCTGTGCTCTCTGTGTTCTCTGTGGTGAGCCTGAACCTTTGAATCGCACCATGATTCAATGAGATATGGCGCGTGCCCAACCTGACGAGCGTGGGATTTTCATGGCAGCAGCGTGTGATGAAAGGGGTGAGGAAATCCTGGGAGCACGGTCTCTTGCTCGTGAGCTTCGAATTCACCACGAAGGACACGAAGAGCACGAAGAGGCTGTTTCCTCCTTCCTCTCCTTCGTGCTCTTCGTGTCCTTCGTAGTGAAAGATCGAAGCAACATCGACGAAATACCGCCAGAACCCAGCGATTTTCATAGCAGTGTCACTGCTCACTCCTCGAAGAACGCCTCGACCGCGGCGAAATGCGCCTCGGACATCCACCGCTGGACAAAAATCTCCCGCTCACGTACGACGTTCGCCTCGAGGCCGTCGGCCTCGTCGAAGGAGACGACGGCCTTGATGGCGGCGATAAGTGCTGGGTTGCGGAGCGGGAACTGCAGTGCACGCTCGCGGGCGGCGGCCAAGGGGTTGTCGACGATCTCGTCGATGAGGCCGACGCCGAGGGCCTCGACGGCGGTCAGGGTCGGGCCGCGCAGCAGGAGGTCGAGGGCCTTGGCGCGGCCGATGCGGTGCACCAGACGAACGCCCGCGCCCCAGCCGGGAGTCAGCGCGAAGCGCACCTGAGCCAGGCCGAAGCGGGCTTTGGGCGCGGCGAGGACGAGGTCGCAGGCCAACAACATCTCGCAGCCGCCGCCGAAGGCGAAGCCTTCGACGGCGGCGATGACGACGGCGGGGAGTCGTTCGAAGCGGTGCAGCACGTCGGCCATGCGGCGCGACATGGTCCGCGCGGTCTCGGCGTCGGTGAAGGCGCGGAACTCGGCCAGGTCGCCGCCGGCGACGAAGGAGCGGTCGCCCTCGCTGGAGAGGACGACGACGCCGAGGCCGGCGTCGGCTTCCAGCGCGTCGAGGTGGGTCTCGAAGGCCGCCATGGTGGCGAGGTTGATGGTGTTGAGCGAGGCGCCGCGGACGATCTCGAGGTGGGCGATGGCGCCGTCGCGAAGGAGTCGAACGGGAAGGTCTGAGGTCACTGTTGGGATCCGTCGCTGTGGGTGAGGAGGGCGGTGCGCGCCAATTGGGCGAGGTCCGTGCGTGGGTCGGTGCTCAGGCGACTCAGGGCGCTGCGGGCTTCCGGGTCGTCGACGATCGCGAGCATGGGGATGATGGCCGCGACGAGCGCAGCATCGGCGCGGAACGTCAGGCTGGCGAGCAGCGGCGCGGCGAAGCGGTCGTTTTTCGACAAGCCTCTTTGCAGCACCCCCACGCAGGTCTGGCGCGTGCCCTCGACGCGCGACTCGAGCAGCTCGATGGCGTCGCGGACGTCGCCCTCGGCCAGGTCTTTGTGGGTTCGTACGATGGTGCCGAGAAGCTCTGCGGCGGCGGTGCGGATTTCGTGCGACGGGTGGTCGACGAACTTCATCAGCGGCGAGACCCAGGCACGCTCGGTCTGGCTGCCGGGCTCGGCGATCTGCGACATGGCCTGCAGCAGGAGGACTTGCAGGTCGAGCTCGTCCTTTGGGAAGGGCTGTTTGGACTCATAGACCTTCAGCGCGCGCTGGCCCGAGGCGAGCAGCGCGGCGCCCAACGGGCCGACCAGCGCCTTGTGGCTGGGCTGCGCCGAGGCGGCGAGACCCTTGGCGGCCGACTCACGCAGCCAGGGGTCGCCGTCCTCGAGGGCCTTGGCGACCTGCTCCCGCGCGTCGGGGTGTGGCAGGGCGGCCATGGCAGCCAGGGCGGCGCCGGCGACCAGAGGCTCACTGCGATTGCGGGCGTGCCGGTCGAGCGTCTTGTAGACCGCGTCGAGGTTGAGTTCCCGGGAAACTTGGGTGCTGGCTAGGGCGCGCAACGCCAGCACCCGTTCGTCAGGGGGGCTGGCCGAGTGGTCGGCGACGCCCAGGAGCAGCTCGTAGGCTTTGGCGCTGCCCACGCGGCCCAGGCCCATGAGGCCGCTCTGGCGGGCCAGCGCGTGCTCGCTGCGGGTGGCCTCGAGGAAGACGGCGAAGGGATCTTCGGAGCGCTTGAGGAGCTCGTCGATGGCCATGTTGCGTTGGAAGGCGTCGCGGCTGGCCAGCTTTTGGCCGAGATGGGTGGTGGTGTAGAGTTCTTCGACCCCGGCGCCGTCGGCCTTTACGAAGGTGACGGAGAGGCGTCGGGCCAGGTCGCGGACGTTCTGTTCCTCATCGATCTGCGAGGCTTTTTCGAGGAAGGGCAGGGCGCGGGGGTCTCCGAGCTTGGCCAGGCCTTCTAGGGCGGTCATGCGCACGGAGGCGTCTGGGTCGCGGCGCAGCTCGAGGAAGAAGTCGAAGCAGTACTTGGTGTGTTTGGGCTCGAGCGGCGCCAAGATGGCCCGCATGGCGAGGCCGCGGGTGTCGTCGATGCCGTCTGGGGCTCGGTTCTTGACGTACTCCATGAGCGCCGGGATGGCCTTCGGGGCTTTGATGGCGCCGAGAATGAGCAACAATCGGCGCCGCACCTTGATGTTCTGCGAGCGCTCGAGGGCCTCGGTCAAAAATGGTTCCACCGCAGGTCCCATGGCGACCAGCTCGTCGCCGCACTGCTTGCGGGTCTCGGGGATGGGGTGATCCAGCTCTTTGATCAGCTCGGCGGCGGTGCGTGGCATCTCGATTCTCCTGTGTTCGGCTCGGCGTTCGCCGCTCAAAGGTCGGTCATCGCTCGATTACCACGGATGCGTCGAAAGCACGAGAGGAGTTGCCACGGCCTTTGGACTCCGGACTTCGAAGCCAACAGCTGCTTGGCCAGACTGGCCCAGAATCTGAACCTGACCCGGCCTGTCGGACTTGTCGATCCGCTGAATCAAGTTCGGAGTCCGGAGTCCGGAGCTGGCTTCTGCGCTGTTATTTGGACTTCAGCTGCATCCAAGGCAGCAGCTGGGTGAAGCTCCAGACTCCAGACCGGCCGGTTCGAAATCGGTGACGGTGAACCCTCGTAAACTCGCTTTTCTCGTCTGTGCCGTGCATATTCGCGGGCGCTCTCACGATCTGGGTCGCCCACGACCTCTTTTCGTTCGCACGCGCAGCAGGGATGAGGTTCGACGAGTACGATGAAAGAGCTTCCGTCAGTCGGTGATCAGGTCGGGGGGTATACGGTCGGCGAGCTTCTCGGGCAGGGAGGATGCGCCGCCGTGTTTCGCGCCACGAAAGGCGAACAGCAGGTCGCGCTGAAGGTCGTCCTGCCCTCGTTTCTCGTACGGCAGGCCGACGTCGGGCCGCGCTTCCTGCGCGAGGTCAACGTCGCCAAGCGCGTCATCCACCCCAACGTAGTGCGCTGCTATGAGCACGGCCAAACCGACGGATTCCTTTGGATGGCCATGGAGCTCATCGAGGGACCCGAGCTCGAAGGGGTGCTGCGGGACAAGGGGCCAATGACCCCGCCGCGGGCCATCAACCTGATGCTGCAGGTCCTCGACGGTCTGAACGCCGCCCACGAGAAGCTCATCGTCCACCGCGACCTGAAGCCCGCCAATATCATGCTCGTCGACGAGGGCACCGAGGACGAAGAGGCCAAGCTGGTCGACTTCGGCATCGGCAAGGCCATCGGCGAGAACGAAGACATGAGCGTCCAGGACGTCACTGGCTCGTTCGGTAAGGCGCTCTTCAGCCCGCACTATACGGCGCCCGAGTGCCTAAAGGCCTCGGCCGTCGGCTCTTTCACCGACGTCTACTCCATGGGGCTCATCTTCTTCGAGCTCTTGGTCGGCGAGCAGGCGGTCACCGCGAACACCATCGCCGAGGTCTACGCGCGGCAGTTCTATAACGAGCCGAAGATGCCCGAGTGGCTCGAACAGAGCCTGGCTGGCACGGTCATCAAGAACGCCATCAAGAAAGACCCAGCCTCCCGCTACGCCTCCGCCAGAGAGATGCGCGATGCGCTCGCCGAGATCGACCCAGTCACCATCAAGCAACCCGGCTGGGATCCCTACGCCAAGAAGAAAGGCGAGCCGGGGCCCATGGCCGCAAACATGCTGCTCGCCGTGGCCTTGTTGAGCGTGGTCATCGGGGTCTTGGTGAACTGGGTGTTCTGAGTTTTGCCGGCCGTTGACCGCTAGACAAGTCAGTGACCCGGGTCAGCGCTGAGATCGAGTTCGATTCGAGCTGCTCGTCTCCGACGGAGAGCTCGACAGCGCGCCCGACCGGGTCACATGTCGAACCTCGTTCCGCTTGATTCGGCGCCACAACTGACTTTGGCGTGTGATTAGTGCCCTGCTCCGGCAGAGTCCGGTGGGGGACTTGGGCCACTTCACCTCACCAGGTGACGACTCCGACCCAGATCGCATATCTCTAGAGCCCACTACACTCCCGGGGGCTCTCATGAAGTCGACCTTCTTCATCCTGCTGACCACCGCGCTCCTCTCCTGCTCCCACAAGACCCCAGAGTCCCCCAGCGGCGATCAGAGCGCGCCCGCGCCCGCCAAAACCGCAGACGCGGCGAGCCAACAAGAAACCGGCTGCTCGGGCGAGCTGGTCTTTGAGAGCCAGGAACCCCGGGCCCCCAAGCTCGTACGGGGCGCTGGGGGCTGGCTCGTCGGCTGGCTCGACGACGGCACGGTCGCCAAAGCCATGCTCTCCACCCAGGCGCGCGCCGAGCGCTGCGAGCCCCCCTTCACCCTCTCCGACAACGCCGAAGCCCTCGCCCTCGCCGCCAACGGCGACGCCGTCGTCGCGCTCTGGTTCGAACCCAGCGCTGGCGGCAGCAACGGCCTCATCAAGGGCGGCCGGGTCGACCTGAAGTCCGGACTGGTAACCGTCAACACCTACTCCGACCCCAAGCTCAACGTCGGTCCCGCCGAGCTCCTCGCCTTCGAGGACGGGTTTGTCGCTGCCTGGGTTGAAGGAGAGCGGTCTCGCGCGGTGAAGCTCGACGCCGCCGGCGCCGTCGTTGCCGAAGCCACTTGGTGGGGTGGCAACGAACACCCCGAAGGCCCCATCAACCCCATCAAAGGACAGCGCGCGCAGCCCCATTTGGAGCGGCCGACCCTCTCTCTACGCGACGGAGAGCTGGTAGTGAGCTGGTTCGGCGATTTTTGGGAGAGCGACGACATGGTCGGCTGGGAACGCTACTTCGCCACCATCAAGTGGGGCGAGAAGGACCAAGAAGGGATGCCATTGGGAATCATGTTCCCCGTCTGGGGCGAGCTCGCCGCCTTCGACGGAGAGCGACGGCTCGAGCGCCGACACGATCGCAACGGGGGTCCTTGGGAGCTCTATGCACACTTTGGGACCACCGAGCCGGTGCTCGTCACCTCGGAGGATGCCGGGCCGCTGACCGCCTTTGTCCGAGCCGACGGGGAGCAGACCTGGATCGTTTGGAAATCGCCGAGCCGCAACGGCTTGGTCACCCGGCGTGCCCAGAAGGACGGGACTCTGACCGACCCCGTCGTCTTTCCCCTCGTCGGCTTGAGCACAGAGACCGAGTTCGCCGTCGGCCTCTACGACGGCAAGCCTTGGTTCGCCTACACCGACCGCGTCGACGGAAAGGTGGCGGTTCGTGTCGCTGCGCTGCCGAGCCAAACCACCGATGCGAACCTCGAAAAGCTAGGCCGCAGCGGGGTGTACGCCGCCGAGAAGGAGTCTCCGGACTATGTCGGGACCGCGCAACTCGAGGACGGTCGGGCTTTCATCGGCTGGAAAGACTACTGGGCCCAAGGCGTCTCGGGACTTTGGCTCGACAAGGACGGGCTGCCAGAAGGAAAGCTCGTAAAGTTCCCGTCGCAGGCTCGTTGCTCCGGTCCCTCGGTGGCGCCCCTCGGCGAGAAGGTGTTGGTGACCTATGACTGCTGTCAAGACAAGGCGTCTTGCAGCGATCCCTCCATCTTCTGGTCGGTTACGAGCTGGGGAGAGGCCTCACCGACCGCTGAGGCCATTGTCGCTGACAAGGAGCACTACACTCCCATTCTCGCTCTGCGTCTCGTAAGGAACGTTGAGGACCCCGGTGCGGCCGAGCAGCTCGAGGCTTCGCTGGTGATGACGAAGGGGGGGTACACCCGTCACATCGTCGAGCGTCGTGTCCGAGTTGGGTCCGTCGGTGAGCTTGCCAGCGCGTTGAAGGCCGCGGACGAGCGCGTCGTCAAGACAGACGCCGTTGCCACTGCGAGCGCTTGGGTCGGCGACCAACTGGTGATCTTGGGCCACCCCACACTGCGTTCAGATAGGCCCTCGAGCAACGAGAGCATGCTGTGGAAGGTCACGGACGATGGCGTGGATGACGTCCTCGCCTTGACCAACAGCCGTTATCCAGTGTGGGGCGTGCACCGCATGCTCGCGGTCGACGGCGGTCTGGTAGTGGCCGGACAGAGGGTTCGCATCGAGAGCGCCGACGTCATTCTTTACCACCTCGACGCCTCCATGCAGCTGACGGGCACGACGGTGTTGGCCAAAAACAGCGATCTGCGGGCGCCCAATATCGCGGCGGCCGACGGTCGCATCGCCGTCGCATGGTATGACGGAAACACCGATGGAGACTATGTTTCCATCGTCGAGAAGGGGAGCCGAATCTGGGGCCCCTATCGCCTCGACGACGCGGCGGTGCGCGCCAGCTCGGGGAACCCTGCGATCTTCCCGCTGGAGTCTGGCTGGCGCTTCTTCTGGACCGATCCTCAGCGGCTGCAGACCTCGCGGCGCGAGTAGGGCCAGGCCCCGTGCCTGCTCCAACCCTTTCATTGGCAGAAATGTCCAGGTAGTGAGTTCGCGACGCAGGAATCTGGCCAAACGAGCTCGAAGGACGCGCGATGTGGGCACTGGATCTAGGGACGACGAACACGGGCTTGGCACGCTGGGACAGCGTGACGAACAAGCCTGTCATGGTCGATTTCCCTGACCTCTGTCGGGCGCCTGAGGCGACCGAAGAGCTGGAAGCGCCGCGCATGATCCCCTCGGCGGTCCACGTCCTCGACGACACGGGCTTTTGGGGCAAGGTGGGCAAATGGGGCTTCGTCGCCAAACGCACCTTTGTCGGCAAACAGGCCCTGATCGGTCGGGCGGCCCTCGAGCTGAACGAAGGCGAGCTCCAGCCCAACTTCTGCAAGAGCTTCAAGCACGCGCTCGGTGTCGGCCCGTTGCAGACCGTGGCGAGGGTAGGGCGCGAGACCTTCACCGCGCGCGACGTGGCCCGTCTCTTTGTGCGGGAGTTGCTCGCCCACGTGAAGTCGACGACCAAGGAGCGCGTGCGTGACCTGGTCATGACGGCGCCCGTCGACGCCTACGAGTCCTATCGAGCCGAGCTCAAGTCCATCGCCGAAGGTCTGGGCGTCGAGCGCCTCAGACTCCTCGACGAGCCCGTCGCCGCGGCCATCGGCTATGGTCTCAGCGTCATCGAGAAGCGCCGAGTCCTCGTCGTGGATTTCGGTGGTGGGACGTTGGACCTCGCGTTGGTCGACCTCGGCGTCAAGGGGCTGCAGGAGGGGACCTGCCAGGTGCGCGCCAAGGCGGGCGCGGCGATCGGCGGCGACACCGTAGACGCCTGGCTTCTAGAAGAGTTTTGTAAGCGCCTCGAGTACCCCCTCGCCCGCGACCGTGAGCTGGAGAGCGGCTTTTGGTACCGGCTCATGCTCGAGGACGCACGCCGCGTCAAGGAGGCCCTCTTCTTTCGCGACCAGGCCACCTTTGACGTCGCGCCGCCCGATGATTTGCGCCGGTTCGAGGCGCGTCTGCGGGGCGAGAGTAAGGCCGAAGCGCTCGACGTCAGTCGGGATGACGTGGTCGAGATCCTCGAAGGAAAGGGCCTCTACCGGGCTCTCGATGGTTGCCTGGAGACCGTGCTCGAGCAGGCCCGTGTGGCCGGCATCGAGCCCGAAGACATCGGTGACGTCTTGATGGTCGGAGGTTCGACGCTGCTGCCCAGCGTCTACCCCCGCATCGAGGCGCGCTTCGGCCGTGACCGAGTCCGCGCCTGGCAGCCCTTCGAGGCCGTCACCTACGGCGCCTGCACGTTTGCGTCGGGCAACGTCAGCCAGTCCGACTTCATCATCCACGACTACGCCTTGGCGACCTTCGACTCGGAAGGTCGCGAGCATTTCGAGGTCGTCGTGAAGCGCGGCACGCGCTTCCCAACGCCGCCCGACGTCTGGAAGAGGCAGCTGGTTCCCACTTGCTCGCTGGGCCAGCCGGAGAAACTCTTCAAGCTCGTCATCAGCGAGATCGGCTCCCCCGATGAGCGAGCCTTCGTCTGGGACAGCTCAGGGGATGTGCACAAAGTTGGCGGCAAGAGCGGGGAGACGCGTACCGTAGTCAAGCTCAACGGCGCCAACCCCACCCTCGGCCACCTTTTGCCGCCACATCAGCCCGACGACCGACGTCCTCGCCTCGAGGTCTCGTTCGGCGTCAACGCCGATCGCTGGCTCGTGGCGACGGTGCTCGACCTGTACACCAAGAAGCTCCTGATGAGCGGCGAAGCGGTAGTGCGGCTGCTGTAGGGGCGCAACGTGCTGCGCCCTCACACGTCCGTAGGGGCGCTGCGTGCTGCGCCCAAACCCTCTGGTCACCCAGGCAGATGGTACTCGACGAACAAGGAGCCACCTGACACCGCTCGGACTACGCGTTTCGGTCCCTCGACGCCCAAGGTCGAACGCAACTGCGAGTGCTTGGCGTGGTTCGCCAGCCCGGCGAGGTCGTGCAGGGCCTCCACGAGCCCGGGGCTCGGCTCGTGGCACACGATCCCAGCGCCGGCCAGGCCATCGGTTGTGAGCACGACTGAAAGCGAGAGTCCGTTTGGGGGCTCTGCTTCTAACACGTCGAAGAGGGGGCGAGGGGAGTCGACTGCCAGGTGCGAGAAGGCGTTTTGCAGGGAGATGAGCTGCTCTGCGACATCGAACCCCGCTGGGCGGAGCAAGAGTCCGACGTTTGCAGGCACCAGCGCCGACATGTGCAAGGACTCGAGGACCTCGATTCCTTCGTCCTCCATCCAAGCGAACAAAGAGGCACGGGTGCGGTTGTTCGGTAGCCACTGGGTCGCGGGCTCGACGGCGCCGCCGAAGAGCGACCACCCCAAGTCCACCGAGTTCGTCGATAAGCCAATCCAGCAGCTGGTCTCCGCGGAGTCGAGCGTCTGCACCGACTGCCGAAAGCGCCGCTGCACGCTCTCTCCGAGCTCAGGGATGGCAAAAAACTCCATGATCGTCGGGGCGAGCACCTCGACGCTCCCGCGAACGTTCAGCCTGACCCCCATGAAGTCGGCTAACACCCGGAAGTCAAAATCCTTTTTTCCTTCGATGGAACCAAACCCATCGAGCCAAGTGTCCACGAAGGCGCGATGAGCTTTGACTGCGCTGAAGGGCTCCAACGCGGCCTTCATGCGTTGAAGTCGCTCGAACTCGAGATCGATGAGGGTGTCGGACGCACTCATTTTGAAGCGGTTCTCATTGGCAGGCTTCGAAAATCCAATAGACGCGTGGCGACGTGGGCTCGCGGCCCCTGGAGACCTGAGAAGTACCGCGTATCAAGAAGCGGGGCAATGTCCGCAGACCGATGAAAGAACCTCGTGAAAGCGATGCTGGTTCCCCTGCGTTGTTTCAGATAGCTTCTGCAACGCCCGTCGGGGGCTCTAACCCACTTTGACTCCTCATGTATTGCTTCGAAAGTGCTGTCCTAAGAACTCGAGCCAGGGATGGCGAAGAGTTGTCTAGACCCGCAGCGTTGCGCGCAGGATGCGCACAACAACTTGATCCCATTCGTTTTTTTTGAATGCGCGATGGGGTTGGCGGCGGAACCTCTGTGTCGCGCGCGACTTGTCTCGAAAAGGCTCGAATACCTTGAAAAAAATCTATCCTAATTGGCTCGTTCTCGTTCTCTTCTCTGCTCTGCTCGCCTGCAGCTCACCGCAAAAGACAGACCACGCGTCGATGCAAGAAGCCGTCGGGAACATTGAGACCAAATCCCTCACCGACGCCTCGGTCACCGCCTATCAATCCACCGCTGACCCCTTCGACGCCCAAGACTTGCGCCCTCTTATGGACAAGGCCGAGGCCTACGTCGAGAAGTGGGAGGCCGTCACCTACCAGGACGATGGCTACGACCTGAAGATCAAGTTCGAGGTCGCCAACCTGGGCTTCGGGGACTTCAAGGGCAGGGTTTCCGGGCGCTTGCGCCTGCGTGCTGCCAGCGAGACGCTGGAGACCTTCGAGTTCGACAAGAAGTTCTCGGAGTCGCAGTGGAGCTACGGCAAAGACGGCTTCCGAGTCACCATGGGCGACTGGGAGATCTCCGGCGAACCTGGTGCCGTCAAGATCACCGGCACGGCCTCAGGCGAGACCGGCAGCCTCTCCTTCGACTACGAGCTGCGAGGAGAAGCCTGGCGACCCGGCAATGGGACCGCCTTCTTCGGACGCGAGCTGGCCTTCTTCTTCACCAACAACATCCTCATCACCCAGGCCGAGGTCCACGCGACCCTCGTCCGCGATGGCAAAATCCTGAACAGCGATGGCGGCGTCGGCTTCGTCGACCACTACGCCACCAACCTCGGCGCCCACGTCATGGCCGACCGCATGGTCTACCTGCGAGACCACGAGGGCGACGTCTTCCTCGAGTGGCGCCGCAACGACACCACCGCCACGTACGACCACACTCCCTTCGAGTACTTCGTCGTCGGCTATCAGGGCACCGTCATCTTCGACTCCACCGACCTCACCCTCAATCAGGGCGACTTCTACACAGACCCAGGCAATCACGGCTACTCCGTGCCCAAAAAACTGCACATCGAGGCGAAAAAAGGGGCAGACAGCGCCCAGCTCGGCATCACGGTGACTCACGTCAACCCAAAGGACCCGCTCGCCAACCTTCCTGCGCTCGAGAAAGCCGTCGCCGAGAGTGTCGCGCAACCCACCAGCTTCGACCTCAAGGTCGACTGGCGGCTCGACCTCGAGGTGCTCGGAGAGGCCGCCACCGTCGAAGGCAGCGGCTCCTTCACCATCACGGTTTTGCGTTAGGCCTCAACCGCAGGCGCGCTCCGAGCCAGAATCCGACGCAAACGCCAAGCGGCGACGAGGATTCCTCGCCGCCGCTCGCATACTCGTCGTTGCTGCCGAGCTCCAAACGATTACATAGGCACCAACTTTACGCTCAGGGTTCCGCCTGCAAACGGGGAGAAGTCCCAGTAGGTCATCCGCTCGCCGACGCAGTCGAGGGTCTTGGTCGTTTCAGCGTCCGCTTTGAAGGTCGGCTTCGAGGGGTAGCCCCCGTCGTCGACGGTCCAGCTCAACGCCACCTCCTCGCGAGAGGTCGTCGGGGCCACGGCGAGGCAGCCCAAGAGGTCGTTGCGCTGTGCCAAGAAGAGCGCGAGCAGCAGGTTCGCAGTGCCGACCGTCGCCGTTGGGCTGTTCGTCCCAAAGGACGTGGCCGCGCGGGCACTCTGTCCATCGTCCGAAACCCCACCGTCGAACACGAACGGATAATTGACGGTGACGGCTCCGCCGCCTTTGGGGACTGGGAAGCGCATGCTCTTGACCACGCCGAGGACACAGGTCTGGACCGTTGAGTCGGGCAGTGTTGCCGACTTGATGTTGGCCGTGCTGACGCCTCCATCGCCGTCGATCACCCAGCTCACGACGAGCTTTCCTGGGGCTCCCTTCGCGCAAGCCACGAGCTTGGCGGCGTGGAGGTTGAGGACCTTGCGCACGATGCGCTTGTCCAAGCTGCCGGTGACCTCGGGTTGACTGGGTTTGAGCTTGGGTCTGCCCGTGGACTTGTCTCCGAGGCTGGCCGCGGCGCTGCCATAGTTACCGCCCCCCGAGCCGCCACCCCCATGTCCGGTGGTCCCAAACCGCCCGACGCCGAAGCCGCCGCTGTTGCTCCCACCGTACCCAAATCCGGCGCTCGACCCGCCCCCACCCCTTCCAGCGCCGCGCATGCCCAACCCGTAGTTGCCTGCGGTGTTCCCCGCCGTCGTGGAGTCGAAGCCCTGCGCCGCCATCCCCGAACCCAGAAGACCCGTCATCTCGCTCTCGGGCGCCTCTTCAGGTTGCACCACCAACGTCGGCTTGCCGTCGCCGACCACCTGAGTGCGGTCCACCGCCACAAAGCTGGTGTAGGGCGTCACGAGGCTGTGGGCCAAGCCAATCTCGGTGATCTCGACCGCCTTCGAGCCCATGCCGTAGGCCTCGTCGATCTCGAGGGCGTCGATCTTCGCTCGAGCCCACAGCGTGCCGACGACCTGGGCGTCCTCGTCGACCTCCGGGAAGGACACGTGCAACGGGATGTCGACACGCTGCCCATCGACTCGCCCACGGATCGTGATGTTCGCCTCGCCCGGCTCGGAGTACTGGCCATGCAGCATCAAGGGGCGAGACACGAAGAGGTCCGGCATGACGCGGGGGTAGGTCTCTTCGACCTCCAAGCCGTTCCAGTCGATGCTGAGCTGCTCCATCACTGGGTGATCGACTTTTTCGAAGATGCGGTTGACGGCGCGTGCGGGCTCCTCGCGCTGCGTCGCGTAGACGGCGAGCCCGTCGCCGACCTTGGCCATGTCCTCGATGAGCGCGTGGTTGACCGAGCTGCCAACCCCGACCCCAAAGACTCGCGCCTTGTGGCCACTCTCTTGAAAGCGCTCGAGCAGCGTCACCGATTTGGCGAGGATCTGAGCCCCTTCGCCGATCTGGGCGTCCGTCATGAAAAACACGTAGCGATTGCGCCCAGCCGGCTCCGCGCCCAACGCCTTCTCCACAGCGTCACCCAAGTGAGTCCCTCCACCGGCCCGCATGTCGTCGATGTAGGTCGAGGCGTCCTTGATGTTGGTCTGCGAGGCCGGACGCGAGCTCTCGAACAGGATCGAGGTGCCACCCGAGAACTTGAGGATGTTGAAGGTGTCGCTGGGGCGGATCGACTGCAGCACCTGTCGCATGGCGTCTTTGCACATGGCCAGTGGGCGGCCGCTCATGGAGCCCGAGACATCGACCACGAAGATGAACTCGCGATCGCCGACGAGGGCGTCCACATCGAGGTCGGGCGGCTGAATGAGCAGGTTGAAGGTGCCGACCTTCGAGCGACCTGGGTCGCGGTAGGTCATCATCGAGGTCGTCACCTCTTTGCTGTCGACCTCGTAACGCAGGACGAAGTCGCGGTTCGGGATCGACTCCGCCTCGGCCAGCATCAACTCGAAGCCCAGCGCCTTCGTCTCCACGGCCACCTCGTGAGTCGGCACCTGGATGTTGCGCGGCGTCAGGCCCACGTCGGCTCTGATTTCGATGGACACGTCGTGGCCGCTGCGCATTCCCTGACCGAGGATCGGCGGCGTGATGCGCGAGGCGTCGGGCACCGTCGTCGTGTCAGGCGCGAGCCCGGTCCCCGAAGCGGTCCCCAGCGACTCGCCGCCAATGAAGCGAGGCCCAACCACCATCGGGAAGACGAACTCGTATTCACCAGCGTCGTAGGTCAGGTCCTGAACGTAATGCGTCGAGATCTGGATCGTGCTCTTGGGCGCGATGTTGGCGACCGACTGCGTGAAGATGTTGGGCCGCTCCTGCTCGAGCAGCGCCGCCGTGTGCCCCGCCGCCTTGGCGTCCTCATAGGTCTGACGGGCCTCCTCGCGTCGTTGAATGATGGCCTCGATCACCCGCTCCCCGATGACCATGCGCATGGCGTCCACGGCGCTGTTCTCGGGCAGCGGGAAGACGTAGACCGTCTCCAGAGCGCGCTCGAGCGGGTTCTCGTAGGTCTGTTGCACCTCGACCTCGGCGACCGGGCCGTGGATCTGCACAGACACATGCGTGTGTTTCAACGGCAGCTCCGAGACCGCCCCGTTCAGCTCGTAGCGCAGCCGAGGGATGTCGCCGGGCTCGGTCCGCACCGACTCCGCAAACGCCTGCAGCTCCGCTCCGTCCTCCAACGGGAAGCTCACCTCGGCGCCCGGCCCCAAATGCACCGGAGCGGGTTCGCGACCCAACTCCCAGCCGGACTTGTCGACGGTGGACAGGCTCGAGGTCGACGTCTCCGTCGTAGCCGCGGCGTGGTCGTCAGGGGTCTCTTCATCGACTCCTTGACAGCCTGCGAACAACCCGAGCATCAGGAAAACCAAACCCAGTCTCAGTCTCGTTCCATTCATAGCAATTCCCCGCAGGTTGAGGTGGACAGGACGAAAGGCGGCACTCGGCGAGCCCGCACTCAGGCGGTCCCGAATCATCCTCTCGCTCCCCCACGAGGCTCAACGCCTCGTGGTCGAGGGTCGCACTCGCTTGACGACTTCGAAGCCCTTGACAGCAAGGCCCAAAGGATGTTCCGAGAAAAGTGAGAAATCCAGGCCACACCTAGAAACTCTGTGCACCCGGAGCCCAAGAGATGTCTGACTTCGAGCGCCTCATTCGCCAGACCCTCGCCCACGACCCAGAGGCCGCCCGGACCCTGCTGAGCGAGGCCAAACGTCGCTCCGACCCCGCTGCCGCCTGCCTCGCCGCGCGGGTTCTGAAGGACCGAGAGGCTTTGAGGGAGCTCCTGCTTGGTTCTTGGAAGGAGGGGCGCTGGGACGTGCTCGAGCGCTCGGCCGCCGCTCTCGGCTTTGCTCTGGACGGCTCACAAGCTCAAACCATCGACGCGCTCCTCCATCGCGCCAACGGCAAACGACAGGCCCGCACCCTCGGCCGGGAAGGCGTCGTCGACGCGCTCCTCATGGCCCTCGACGAGCCAGGCGGCATCGGCCTCTGCCACGGCGGACTCGCCAACGACGGCACCCAGAAAACCACTCTCTGCCTCGCCTACCGTGGCGACGACAGCCTCTGCGTGGGCCTCGCCCTCGCCGCCGCCAAGTCGGCCTCCCCTGGGAGCGCTTGGGGAAGACTGACGCCCTGGATGAGCAAAGACCTCCCCAAAAACCGAGGCCGCCTCGAGGCTTGGAGCAAAGACCCAGGCGAAGACCAGGTTCGCCTCGCCCGCGTCGACGGCGAGCAACTGCCGCTCGAGAGGCCCTCGACGACGACCAACTCCAAGGACGAGGAGGACCCCCAACTCAGCCTCGTGCAGACGCTCCTCGAGACACGATCCGGGGCCGCTTGGAAGAGTCTGTGCGAGCTCGCCGACGAAGCAAACACTCCAAACACGACCGTGCAGCTCATCGCAGAGGGCGTCAGCGCCTGGCCCGACGGGCTCCGTGTAGGCTCCCCCAGATGGTTTCGCTCAGCCACGAAACCAAAGACCGCACACCGCTTCGATCCATGGGTGCGTCGCTTCGAACACCACGAGAAGCTCTCGGAACGTGACGTCCGCCTTCTCTTCGGCTCCAGCCTCCTCGCGCAGCTCACCGAGCTCGACCTCACGCACAGCATCCTCCCCACGATTCCAGTCGGGACGCTGCTCGCCGAGTGTCCGTTCGCCAACAACCTGAAGTGGCTGTCCTTGGCTCGAGTCTGGGCCGTGCCCACGGGCGTAGGCTGCCACATCCCCCTCAGCCACGACGAGGTCGTGGGCGTCCTCGCCTCCGAGCGGCTCCCGAGCTTGCAGCACCTCGACCTCCGGGACGCCCTCAACGACTCGAGTGCTCCGCAAGCTCGCAGCTTCGCCGATTTCGCTCTCCCGGCCCTGCGGTTCCTCGACCTGAGCAGCGATCTCCTCACCGATCGCGACGTCTGCGAGCTCGCCACAGCTCCCGCACTGCGCCGGCTCGAGACCTTGAATCTGAGCTCCAACGACTTCGGGCCGAGAGGGCTCGAGGCGCTGGTCGGCGAGGAGCTCCCCCAACTGCAAAGCCTGGCCCTGGACGAGAGCCGCAAGCTGGGGCAATCCCTCATCGACACGCTCTGCGCCGCCAAGCTTCCCAGCCTCCGACGGCTCTCCGTCCGAGACGTCGGTCTCACCGGTGTTACCTGGCGCAAGATTCTCGATTCGCCGCTCGCTCGGACGGTGCGTGAGCTGAGGCTCGGCAACAACCCTCTGAAGGGAGACAGCCTCAGCCCACTGGTCGAGAGCGGCTGGCTGGCGCGCCTCGAACATCTCGATGTGGCGCACACCGGTCTCGACGATCAAGGCCTGAAGACGCTTCTCGCCCACTGCGTGGCCCTACGTTCGCTCGACCTCTCCCGCAACCCATTGGGTAAGCCTGGGCTGGTGGCGCTGAGCGAGTGGCCACGTCTCGGACAGTTGGAGGGGCTGAACCTCGACGGCCTCCACCTCACGCCCAAGCTGCGAGGGCTTCTCACCCAACGGCGCCGCTAGCGGCGTCGTCGGGCGAGCACCAACAGTCCGAACCCAGCCACCGCAGCGAAGCCCAAGGGCGAAGTGGGCACGCGGCCGCCATTGACCGTCGAACAGCCGCAGTCGCCGGTGAGGGCGAGGGTCTCGCTGGGATCGAACGCAGGCGTTTCGGTTGGCGTCTCGAGGTCGTTCATGGGGTCGTCGATGATCGGTTCGTCCCCAGCTTCGGACGGGGTGGACGTCGACGTCGCGCTCGGATCCAGCTTCGGCGAAGGCGTGCCTGGTACCTCTGGAGTGACCGGAGGATCGGGCGTCGGCTCGACGGGGTCGGGGGTCACGGGCGGGTCGGGTGTGGGATCGGGTGTTGGGTCGGGCGTCGGGTCGGGCGTCGGGTCGGGAGTCGTCCCGGCCTGGATGCGAGTGAGCCGAATCGCGTCCGCGACGATGTGCTGGTCGGCGGCGACGGTGGTGGGGACGTCGTCGTAGAGGTCGACATACTGGTAGACGCCGCCCCCTTCGAAGTCGAAGACGCCGATGGAGAGCCAGCCATTGCCCGACGATTGGTCGATGTGAACGGTGAAATTGCTGGAGCCGTAGTGCACGGAGTAGCGGGCGTCGTCGTAGACCGAGTAGCCTGGCGTGGTGAACACTTCGACCTCGTACTGGCCGCTCTCCTCGAAGTAAAGAGCCCAGCGGGCCCAATTACTGGGCGCCGAAGACTTGAACACGTTGGTCCAGATCAAGTGGTTGTCGTGGCCTTCAGCGACCTCGCGCCAGTATTGATTGGGGCCGTAGGCGACGAAGCAGGGCCCCGTCTCCTCGACGACGCCACCGCCCGCGCCGATGACCGCACAGGGCTCGCTGCTGGGGGGCGCTTGGGGACCGGAGAACCAATCGGTCTGGGCGTTCCCACCGGCGACGGAGAGCTCGATGTGCAGGTGGTCGTTGTGTGGGTGGGCGCCGCCGTAGGCTTTGTCCTTCGAGCCCGCCGGCTTCGAGGCGTTCCAGGTCCAGCCATCCCAGATGATGTATTGGATGCCGATGGTCTGCGCGTTCTCGATCAGCCAGTTGCCGATGGGGTCGCCAGCAATGTTGTCCGCGTTGCCGCTCTGCAAGGGGATCATGATGTCCAGCGCGCGGCCGGTGCCGTGGACCGACATATGGGCCGGGTCGCCGTTGATCGCGCGGCAGGAGTAGCCACCGATGCTCGAGATTTGCGGCCAGTTGGCGTTGAGCCAGGTCCGCAGCTGTGTCGCCCCTGTGGTCAGTCCCCCCGAACAGGCGTCGGAGCCTGTCCAGGCCCCCGCACCGGTGTAAGCGACATACTGCTGGTCACCGATCGCCTTGGTCTCGGCCGGGATGTGCCAAGGATCCGCCACGTAGACCGACCACTCACCCTCGACGAGCTGCGCCGGGTCTGCCTCGTCGGCGTCTTCCACGCAGCCAAAGGCCTGCAAAGCGACGCAGAGGAGGAGGAGGCTGAGCGGTCTGTTCAATGACTTCATGGCGACTCCGACGAGAGTGTTGGGCCGCCGAGTTGGTAGTCAAGACTTGTGCCAGTCGATGTGCCCGTCCGGAAAACCCCCATCTGCGGCGTCGCCTTCCTCCCTCGCTCCTCGGCGTACCGGTCATGCGCCTGCGTCACTCTGTCGTCGGCACCTTGCACCTGGGCATTTCCGAACGGGCACTCAAAAGATGTCCTTTTGGAAGGATCGCGTGTTTCGCTGAGATCGGTTGAAAATGCGACCGAACTCTGACTTTCAAGATGGACTCAACTTGCTAGTGTAAACCGTCATGACTCTCCATGTTTATTGACTGCAAGGAGCGCCCCCCAATCCTCAGGAATTCTTCAAAAATACCGGCATGTTGTTGATTACAGAAAAAAGAAAGTCATTGGGGGTCCGGGGGACAAAGTCCCCCGGCGGGTCAGGGCAGAGCCCTGCTTCCCTGAAAGGCCACGCTCATAAGCACGGACACATGTGAAGCGTTACACTAGATGTGCTCGGCCGAAGTGACAACGCGACCTTGATGTTACCTCGCGATTGCTCAGCGTCTGCGTTCGGCGGTTTTCTGTGGACCTACGCTGGCAAGCCACTCCGGGTCGCATGACAGCCACCTG
>Ga0210044_10004936_pt1 | contig 18314 bp, 22 predicted proteins | sample CryGey13umfilter_2_FD_183959 | JGI IMG/M metagenome (GOLD analysis project Ga0210044, IMG submission 183959) | Groundwater microbial communities from aquifer in Utah, USA - Crystal Geyser 4/9/14 3 um filter (SPAdes) (version 2) | ecosystem: Environmental > Aquatic > Deep subsurface >... | reverse complement strand
AAGCTCATGTGCTGCAGCGCGCCCTGCTTCCTCGACAGATTCTTTCATCACTGCGGATGGGCTTTTAATATTCTTAAGGCCAGCGGCAAAGATACGCCCGAGCGGGGATTCTGCTTCCAAACGGGAAAGCATGGCATTGCTGACACCGCGCTGCTTAAGTTCATTGACCACTTCATCGAATAGCTCTGCTGGTGCAATTTTTTTGTTGCGCAGGTTCACTAAGCGTTCTCCAATTATCCCAACGGCAATCACAGATGCAACTATCAAAAACCAAATCGGCCAACCAGCCGCTTCTACAATGACATACACTGAATTTCTCCAAACATGCTTAAATTAACAAAGCGGAACTGTATCTGGTCGCTCTTGTTTGAGCAAGATTTCTCCAGCCACGCTAACCCGAATGCCCCTGTAATTTTGTATATCAATTATGTTGATATGCTTCATAGCGTCATTGTGAATGACTTGTGATACTTAATTCATCCACTTTTACAAAATACATTAAAAACAGATAGATACTATAAACAACCAAAGTGTTGCGCTATAATTTTGGTGTTAGATAGGGCATCTTTTTCAAATCACGGATTATTCAAAGATATATCAATATGATTTTTAAATTAATTGAAGATGAAAAAAATCATATATTCAGTGTACAAGAACTCAACAAGGCAGCTAAGCAACTATTGGAAAATGGCTTGCCACTGCTATGGGTGCGCGGTGAGATTTCAAATTTTGTCTGCGCCACTTCCAGGCATTGGTATTTTTCCCTGAAAGATGAGCAGGCACAAGTGCGCTGCGTGATGTTCCGCCACAAAAATCAGTACCTTGACTGGCTACCAAAAAATGGTATGCAAGTAGAAGTATTAGCTCTGGCCACGCTGTATGAAGCTCGTGGTGAATTTCAATTGACGCTGGAACAGATGCGGCCAGCGGGACTGGGTGCTTTGTATGATGCATTCGAGCGCCTAAAACGCAAATTGGAAGTCGAAGGGCTGTTCGATGCTGCACGAAAACGGCCACTGCCCTTTTTTCCTAAGCAAATTGGCATTATCACCTCGCCGCAAGCAGCAGCATTGCGCGATGTGTTGATTACCTTGGCTAAGCGTATGCCAAGTATTTCTGTCGTGCTGTATCCCACACCGGTACAAGGAGAGGGAGCTGCGCAAAAAATCGTACAAGCCATTCGATTGGCTAATGAGCGCGCGGAGTGCGACGTGCTAATGATATGTCGCGGGGGTGGCAGTATCGAAGATTTATGGGCGTTTAACGAAGAAATTGTCGTGCGTGCCATCTTCTCCAGCCGTATTCTGATAGTGAGCGGCATTGGCCACGAAACTGATTTCACCATCGCTGATTTTGTCGTTGATCAGCGCGCAGCCACACCCACTGCGGCAGCACAACTGGTTGTGCCGGAACGGCAGGAGCTGCTGCAACGCGTGTGTCATTTGGCGCAGCGATTAGCACGTGGCAAACAGCGTCAATTCGAAAGTGTGATGCAGCAGCTTGACTATTTGCAGCGTCGTCTAGTTCATCCCGCACAGCGAGTGCAACAACAAACTCAGCACCTCGACAATCTGCAGCGACGCTTGCAAAACGTGCTAGTCAATATGTTGGAGCGCCAGCAATGGTTTTGGCAGTCGATGCAGCGGCGTTTACGTGCGGTGCGCCCAAACATTGAGCAGCTTGGCGCACAACAGACGACTTTGGCGCGCGATCTGCTGGAAGTCATGCAACGCTCACTGGAACGCTACGATGCGCGTCTAGGTAGCCTGCAGCAACATCTTGACCATCTCGATCCACAACAGGTATTGGCGCGCGGCTACAGTATGGTGCGTGATGCACGCGGTGCAATTATTATGGACAGTACTACTTTGCCTGTAGGCGCGCGCCTCGACATCACCTTCGCACATGGTTGGGCGCAAGTAGAATTAATAGAAAAAGGTGAAGGCTTTCCCAATACAGATAAGTGTGTGAATAAAGAATAGGGGTACCAAGTTGGTATGCCCTTGAGAGGTATATCATCAAAGGAAATGGGCAATGCAAATTCCGCTAACTTGATACGATAACAACAAGTTGATCAGGCAGGAGGTTTTAGAGTAGAATTACGGTTTTGCAAACTAGTTGGAGAAATAGCTATGGCTCGCGTCTGTCAAGTAACGGGGAAACGCCCGATGGTGGGAAACAATGTATCTCACGCCAATAATAGAACAAAGCGTCGTTTCCTGCCGAATTTGCAGCGTCGTCGCTTGTGGGTTGAAACTGAAAATCGCTGGGTATCCTTGCGCCTAACAAATGCTGGATTGCGTACCATTGACAAAAATGGTATCGATGCGGTGTTGTTTAAAATGCGCGCTCGCGGCGAAAACGTTTAAGGAGTAACGAAAGATGCGTGAAAAAATCAAGCTCGAATCCAGCGCCGGTACTGGTCATTTCTATACTACGGACAAAAATAAGCGTACTACGCCGGAAAAGCTTGAGATCAAGAAATTTGATCCAGTAGTGCGCAAACATGTGATGTACAAAGAAACCAAGCTAAAGTAAGCTATTCGCTTTGTTAAGACGCATAAAAAACCCGCCTAGGCGGGTTTTTTATTTACATCGGCACAGGAAACATTCTAAGGATCGAGGAAGCAAGAAACATCATGCTTTGGATGCACTGACGAGCGCATTGCGTCATTTTTCCTCGCTTTTGTGTACTGCACTCGAAACACCTAGACGGCATCCCGACAGTACCCAGAAAAACGGAATACCGGCAATTCTATCATCCCTAAGCGTAGCAACGTAGTCGTTGAGAAAACTCCTGTAACGCTGCAATGCCGCTGCTTTCCGCACGATGACACCAGTCTTCCAATTGTTTAACTAACTGCTCCTTGGTGGCCGTAGAGCTTTGCCAGATGGCGGTCAGCTCTTGGCGTAAGGTATAGGTTGTCCGTAGGATACCGCTGGCTTTAATTACCACACCTAGTTTCGTTTTTTGTTGTTCAGTCAAAACGCTTTCATCCAAATGCAGCCAATGTTTGATACGTGCCACATCGATTTTATCTGAGGCTTGCAGTTTGAGCTGGACTATTTCCGTCGAGTAGGTTTTTTTCAGTAATTTGGCATATCTGGCTGCAACTTCGTAGCGGTTGGCGATAACGGCCTGCAGGGTCTCCATGTCACAAGATGTCTTGGCTTGGTTCAGGCGAACTCGCGGGGCACGCTTCTTCACTTGTGCTAAACCGAACGTTTCTATGACACGGATGTAGAACCAACCGATGTCGATTTCATACCACTTGCTGGAAAGCTTGGCGGAGGAGGCATAAGCGTGGTGGTTGTTGTGCAGCTCTTCACCGCCGATGAAAATACCCCATGGCACGATGTTGGTGGAAGCGTCCTCTGTCTGAAAGTTGCGATAACCCCAGTAGTGTCCAATACCGTTGACGATACCGGCAGCATTAATAGGTATCCATGCCATTTGCACGGCCCATATGGTTAGGCCAAGAGGGCCAAACAACAGCACGTTGATGATCAGCATCAGCGCGATACCGACCTCGCTGCGCTTACTGTAAAGATTGTTTTCCAGCCAGTCGTTCGGTGTGCAGTGGCCGTATTTGTCTAATGTTGCCTGATTCTCGGCTTCTTTACGGTAGAGAGCAGCACCTTCCAATAGCACTTTCTTGATGCCAAGAATAACCGGGCTATGTGGATCTTCTTCTGTCTCGCATTTAGCATGATGTTTGCGGTGGATGGCGACCCATTCCTTCGTGACGATAGCGGTGGTTAACCACAACCAGAAACGAAAAAAATGACTGGGAATAGCATGCAGATCCAGTGCGCGATGTGCCTGATGGCGGTGCAAAAAAATGGTAACAGATGCAATAGTAATATGGGTTAAGGTCAGTGCAACAACGATATAGCCCCACCATGGCAAATCAATAAAACCTGAAAACATTCACTATCTCCTGAAATATCGGCTGTAAAGTATAGCTTGCTATTTTAGCATAATTAAGAGCTTATTAAGCTGAAGCCGCCCAGATTTTTGCTTGTTCATAATCGGTAAATACGCGTATATCGGCATCCACGAACATGCGCGATAGCCAAGTCTGCCATGTAATCCACTGATCGTCGGTAATAACCGCAATCTTGCTGAAGGCATGCAGGTGTTCACGGTTGAAAAATTTGATCTCCTCCCATGCCACATCCACCGTGTAGTTGATCATGTCACGTAGGTCAAATAACAGATTGATCGTGCCGGGTGATTTAAGCATGTAGAGCGCGTGTTCCTCGAACTGTTTGAAATCGGCCAAGGTGAATTCACCCAGTACAGCAACATTGAGCAGGGTGTGGGTTTGTTCTATTGTGATCATATTAAGTCTCTTCGTTGTTAGTTATGCGCCGCCGTGCTTGGGTGCCAGCTTCAAGCTTAACACACCGCCTGCAATGATGAGTCCCATGCCTAGCCATCCCATTAGTGGCAATGTCTCGCCCCATAAGATCATGCCGAATATACTCGCGAATATAACGGTACTGTAGGACAAACTGCCCGCCACTAGCGTTTTTCCGGTGTGATAGGCGCGGGTCATGGCTAACTGCGCTAACGTGGCAGTGCTGCCGAGTCCAAGCAAGATAAGTAAACCAGGCGCAGTGATCGGGTTAATGGTTCCGAACAACATGCCGACACCGCTGCCAATAGTGGCAATCAGACTAAAATAGAACACCACACGCCATCCAGGCTCCCCCCCTAACCCAAGCTGTTTGACATTGAGATAAGCGATGCCAGCCAAGAGGCCGGAAATTAGTCCGATTAGACCGGGGATGATTTGATCTTGGGCCAACGTCGGATGCAGTAGCAATATTACGCCACAAAACCCCAGCAGGATGGCGCCGGAGATAGCCGGACGGAAATGTTCCTTAAAGGCCAGCATCGTCAGGATAGAGAGGTAGAGTGGTGCAGTGTAATTTAGCGTTACTGCGGTGGCCAGCGGCAACACGGTGATGCAGTAAAAATATAGCATCAGCGCAATGGTGCCAGAAATGCCGCGCCACAAGTGTAGCTTCAAGTTATGAGTCGACAGCGACAGCCCTCGCTGGCGGATGACGGTGTAGATCATTAATAACCCAAGGAAAGAACGATAAAATACTAACTCAACATGAGAAAAATATTCTGCGCCAAGTTTGACAAACACCCCCATGCAGCCGAAAAGAAACCCGGCAACCAGCATCCATAGTGCGCCCATTCCTACAGATTATATAAGCGGGAGGTTAAAAAAAAGCGAATCTCGCGCAAAAGGGAACCTGACCGTTTACCTAAATCAGAGTCTCGCCCGCACGGATAAAACAATACTCGGAATTTTCTAATGGAGATCATGATGATCACTCTCCTAAATGCGGATCAAGCTGGCGCCGCAGAAACTCATGAAAATGCAGCAGGCCGTCCTCGGTCGGGGACTGATACGGCCCAGCATCTTCGATACCATGCTGGTGCAGCCATTTGCGCCCCTGATGCATTTTCAGGCAGATGGTGTCATCCTCAAGCGCGGTTTCACGGTAGGCAGCCTTTTCCGCTTCGACATAATCACGCTCGAATAGCACGATGTCTTCGGGGTAGTAAAATTCCATAATGTTAGTGCAGGCATCGACACCACGCGGAATAACAGTGCTAACCACCAATGTATTGGGGTACCACTCCACCATGATGTTAGGGTAATAAGTCAGCCAGATCGCGCCATATTTGGGTAACGTGCCGTTGTTATAACGCAGTACCTGCTCCTGCCATTTGCCGTAGGCAGCACTGCCAGCTTTGCGCAGGCCATGATTGATACCTACAGTTTGCACGCTATACCAGTCGCCGAATTCCCAACGCAAATCGTCACAATTGACGAATTTACCCAAGCCGGGATGAAACGACGCAACATGGTAGTCCTCCTGATATACCTCAATAAAAGTCTTCCAATTGAAAGCATATTCATCTATCTCTACACGATCCAGTTGATAATTTGAAAAATCCAATTCCTTTAGAACAGGTATATCCGCCAGATCTTTGGTGATATCGCGTTTACCCGCGAATTGCATGCCATTCCAGTGTTGCAACGGAGTTTTATCGAGGTGCAGACAGGGGTTCTGTGGAAAGTGCGGTGCCCCCAACTGCTGGCCATCCAGTTGGTACGTCCAGCGATGCAGCGGGCACACAATATTATGTGCGCTACCACGCCCTTCAAGCATGATGGCCTGACGATGGCGACATATATTGGAAAGCAGCTCCACCCCGTTTTTATTACGCACCAACATTTTGGCATTATCCATCCAGTTCAGAACATGGTAATCGCCGAGGTTTGGAACCAACAGTTCGTGCCCGATATAGCCAGGGCCATTATCGAATAATATGCGCTGCTCAATCTCCAAAATTTTTGGATCGAAATACCAACGCAATGGCGGTTGTGTGAGAGCTTGGGTAAACTGATAGATCTTGGCGATCTCGGACATACCAACATTTTCCTTGCAAAAAAGTAAATACGTTACGGGCAAACAGAGTTAAATTGTCCCTTAAAATTGCAGGGGGGGGCAACAAAAACTGTCATCTGTAGCGAGCAAATATACTATCAGCACTTGTAGCACATGAATTGTCGGTTTACCTAGCCCACAAGCGAGCCTATCGGAACGGTATATTTTCCATCGCCATCACTGGCTTCATGTTCCATGCAAGGTCGGCCAGATTCCATTCATTGCCGATCGGTTTCAAACACCACAACACAATCAGCCGAAAATTAATCACATACTTGATGATGTCACACTCTGTTTCAATCGTTTACCTACGAATCTGTAATCGGCGCATCACCTCTTCATCGGCAGTCCATCATCCACATGCAGTTACACTACTTGTTCCTGAAGTTTCCCGTAGTAGAATTACAGTGTGCTTACCAAGCACTCGTGCTTTCAAGTGAACAGCGAAATCCACCGAAATGTCCTTCTGCAAAAAACAAAAAAAATTAATATGTGCCTGATTACCAGTCACTTTGTCGCCACGTTTCACGACTCTTACTTGGCTAACCCATCTTGCTCTGAATCTTCACTCATACATAATACTGATGGAACTGAGTTATGGAAGTGGATCATCAAGAATCATTGCAACAATTGTCTGCTTTGGGCGCAGGAAGATTTGGCTCGCCGTGTTAAGGTCAGCGACATTGATATTGCCAATAATAAACGCGCGATCGATCGCTACAATCAGGCTCGCAATGATGCCATTGAATGTATTGATGAACAGTTATTAATCGCCCTTGAGCTGGTGGATGCTGCCTCTGTAAGAACTGATTCGCCGATCAGCAAAGTAACAAAAAATGCGCGGTTGAATAGCGAGACCGCTGGCAGCATGATCGACAGAATGTCGATCCTCGCACTGAAGATATGCGCCATGCGTCAGCAAACCGAGCGTTTTGAAGTTGATGAAGCTCATCGTTTAACGTGCCTTAGAAAATTAGAGCGATTGAATGAGCAGCGCAGCGACTTGGGTGCTTGCCTGGACGAGTTGCTAGCTGATACACAGGCGGGCCGAGCATACTTCAAAGTTTATCGCCAGTTCAAAATGTACAACGATCCGCAGTTGAATCCGGCGTTGGTGGCAGAGAGTAAATTGTGAATATTTTAATTTAAACTCCGAAACGTAATGAAATTCTCATGAGCGATTACGCTGCCATCTTGCTCAAGGCGTCTCGCACTCTCGCCACGACCTCTTCCCAATTGCCAATATTGCATTGTCGGAACAAGCGAAGAGATGGGTACCATGGACTATCTTCCCTCTCCAGCAACCAGCGCCAGTCTGCCGCAAATGGCAGGAGCACCCATGCCAGTTTGCCAATAGCACCCGCAAGATGCGCAACCGATGTATCGACACAAATCACGAGGTCAAGATTGGCAATTAATGCCGCTGTACTGGCGAAATCTCCGATGTCTTCCGTCAAGCCGATAAAATGGAGATTGGCAAGCGGATCATTAGCTTGAGCCTCTCCAAAGCCTTTTTGCAGGTTAAAAAACACCACATTTTCTACGGTCCCAAGCAAATCAAGTTGACGGAGGGATATGGAGCGATTCAGATCGTTCTTGTTTCCGGGACTTCCAGCCCACATCAACCCCACTTTGAATGCTGACCCTGTATTTGGCATGCTCTTTCGCCAACCTTCAACCAAGCCTTCATCCGGGAAAAGATAAGGAGCCGTTGCTGGTATTTTCCCCTCAGCTATGCGTAGCCTGGATGGCAGGCTGAGTAATGGACAATGGAAGTCGAATTGGGGTAGAGGGTCGCCTCGTAAGATGATTTCATGTATGCCTTTCACCCCTTTAAACAGGCGCTTCAGCGCAGGCTTGCATTCAAACAAGATGTGCTCTCCAAGCGAAGCCAGCAGTGGCGCATATCGAATGAACTGTATCGCATCGCCAAAACCCTGTTCTGCGTGCAAAAGTAATTTCTTACCGCGAAGGTCTTCGCCATTCCACAACGGGCGCGCAAAACGATTTCCTTCACCAGCCAATTCTGGCGTCTTCAGACGCCACTCATATTCATCCCAGCCACGCGAAAAATTACCCGTTACGAGTAACGCGAGTGAAAGGTTCCAGTGTGCCTGAGCAAAGTCTGGCCGTAAGGCTATAGCTCGTTCGTAATACGTAACTGCTTCAGCAGGACGCCCTGGGCTTCGAAAATCAAGCCCAAGTTGTTATATGCGTCCACGTAGTTAACGTTAAGGGCGATTGCTTGGCGATAACATTCAGTAGCTCGTTGATGATCCCCTATGGCTTGAAACACCAATCCTAGATTTATTATGAAAATCCGGAATTGAAGGCTGAATCTGGATGGCTTGCTCAATCAATTTTAAGGCTTTTTCGTGGGCACCTGACTGATAAGCAATGACTCCCGAATATTGCATCGCAACTGCATTTTGCGGCTGTTCGTGCAAAATCAAGCCATAAATTGTATTGGCATGAACGATACGACCCAGCTGATGGTGCTTTAATGCGACGGACAACATCCATTGAATGTCCTCCTCGCGTGTTGCGCCGCGTGGCACAGGCGTCACGACAATTTTTCCGCAGCAGTTCTTGTAACGCTCACCGCTACCGCACGAACATGTCTCGTTTCGACTCATCGGTTTTGAAGCAGGCAGGCTTGTCATTGCCGCCAATTGAGTGCGGGCGTCCGAATGCTCAGGATTGTATTCAAGGATGCGTTGAAAGACTGCCTCAGCGAAACGAAACTGTCGCAGATCCCGGTAATTGATTCCGAGCCGAAAAAACTGAATGGAATTTGTAACATTGGATGGCAGGCTATGGATAAACTCTTCCACTTCATTCGGAGCAAGGGCCATCCACATGTTGAATAAGCCGTGAAAACCGAAAGTCTGGCGGGCTGGATAAGTTGTTTCGAAGGAAAATTTTTCTGCCGCAGCTTCTGGCGCGAACCGCACTTGGTATTGCTCCTCCAGCATGGGGCGATATTTACGGCCAATTAGTTCATCTTCTACCAACTCTTCATCTATCGGGATTTCCCGCGTGGCAAGTAACAATTTACGCGACCGCAGCGAAAAACCACCGTTACCAACTTTGAATCCATCTTTGTGATGACCCCACACCGCACCGATATAGTCAAAATTCAGGAAATCATTCGTCCATGCGTTGGGGTTAATAATGTAGCCGTCCCACTGAACAAGAAGCACGAAATCACTATCAATATAATGATGTAACTTATGCAGTACAAACATCGAATATTCCTGCCGTGAGCGAATCGGTGGTATTTCCACTGTTTCAATACCTGGAAGAGTAAAATCTCGGTTCGTCAGGAAAAGTACGCGGTCAAAGTCGCATTTTTCTTTAGATTTATTCAATGCCTTGATGGCAAGTTCATGATTGACGCAGTCCACACAGCAAAGCGTGATAGTGCTCATTTGTCCTGTATCCATCGCAAAACCAGTTAATTTTGAACTTGAAGAATCGACAATTTTCATCGTTAGTTTGTACAGTTGTGTATTTCAGTATAACTTTAAAAAAGCTCCTGACATGCTCGACAACAAGATCAGCTGAGAAGAAAACTCGTTCTACCCGGAGTTTGCTTCGCTCGTTCTCTAGTATCAGGCTGGCGTTCAGCGGATGTCTTGTCGCTTCGGGCTACGTTTTGTTGTGCTCATTGCCTTGAGATAGGCAACAATTTCTTTTGTGACTTTCGCTCTATTAGGAATCTCTTGTGCAAGCCCTGGCATCAGCGTGTTGTATCGAATACTCGATGGATTCTCGATCCAGCGTGTCAGGTATTCAGGCTTGATGTACTCGACCACACTTGTCGGGTAATTGAGTTCAGGTGCTTTGTCGCCGCCTTCACCATTGATCATATGGCATGCCATGCAATACTTGCGAAAGTGCAAGAAACCATGCTGCACTTCTGCTGATGCCGTGGCTGGTGGGGCAAGATTCGGAAAGCGAGTCGCAAACTCTGTGAGTTCGATACTCTTCACCTGATAAGGCATGTCAGACGCGCCATCCTCAAGTAATATTTTTGATTTTATATTGTCCCAGATTAAGTAGAGTGGCCCGAGTTGTACGACCTCGTTATTTTGTAGTACGTTGGTCATCGTAAACGGCGAACCATCGTCGTGAGCAAAAGCGAAATAGGCATCATGGGAGAGAAATTTTGTTACCGGAATACTCGCCTGATATCCGTCCATGGAAATGAATACGATCTCCCCTGCTTTCTCCCAATCTTTGCCAAATGTTTTGTCAAAGAGCGCTCTGGCAGAATAAGCCTTGTAAATATGCTCTTTTTTCTCGTGGATCTCGAAAATTTTTAACGAAACTGCTGGAGCGACAGTAGCAATATCTTTTAAAGACAGCGTATTAACGATTTTACCTTTGTCTTTGAACTCAATGCCGATGTTGCTTTGTGATAAAGCTGGTGAAGATAAACAAATGCTGCCGCAAATTGCGACGAGAATCAGACTAATATTCAGCAAACTGTTCGTGTTTCGATTACTCATATTATGCCTCCATAGTCGGCAGTAAATGTTCTTACAAAGATGCCATCATTAAGAATGCAGCACAGATCGTCGACAAGCAATTCCTGTGTCGGCGTCAGTGTTGTATTGTTGAGTATAAGCGAGCAATAAGAACGATCCTGAAAGTTTTCGCGCCCTTTCCACTTGCGTAAGGTGGCAACAGTGATGTTGTGTAAATAGGCCATGCTGTGACACTTGCAGGCGAAGTATTGATTTCAGATCGCGTTCGAGGGGTTGCTCGGACGCATGGTTGGTCTTGACTCAAGACTTCATCTCTCTGTCATGACTCAATCTAGTCACACATCAGCTGACGGGCTCTAATTAGTGGCAAGCTACGGACTGGGATATGATCACGCGGGGCGGGACACTCCCAGTGTTGCGAATCATTCCATGCAGCGGTTCGTCCCTAGCCGTGCAGGATGCCAGCACTCGCAACCCAGCAATTCCCGACGCAGCTTTTCATTTTTCGGTCTCATTCCGCAGGATTTCACGACTCAGCTGGTACACAGCCATTGCATACATTGCGCTGTGATTATACCGAGTGATCACATAGAAATTGTTCAGCCCGAGCCAGTACTCGTCGCCGTTCTCACCTTCAAAACGAAATAAGGCCGCCATTTCTTTGTCGTCGAGTAACTGCTGCGGCTTGACGCCTTTACTCTTTAACACACCGATGCTGGTATGCGGCTTGAGTGTATTAATATTATCAATGCCGTCGAGGGTGGCAACGCTGGCGGGGCTGGCGACCGGTTCGCCCTTGCTCCAGCCGTGGACGCTGAAATAGTTCGCGACACTGCCGATCACATCGGCCGGATTGTTCCACAGATCGCGTTTACCATCGCCATCGAAATCAACAGAGTAGTGCCGATAACTGCTGGATATAAACTGTGGCATACCCATCGCGCCAGCATAGGAACCCAGAATCTCACCGGCATCGATGTTTTCTTCGCGCGCAAGCAACAGAAACTGCTCCAGCTCGGAGAGGAAAAAACGGCTGCGCGGCGGGTAATCGAATCCGAGCGTCGTCAGTGAATCCAGAACTCGCGTTTTGCCACTGCGCTGACCGTAGTAAGTTTCGACGCCGATGATCGCAGTGATAATCTCTGCCGGAACACTATACGTCTTTTCAGCGCGTGCCAGCGTATCCCGGTGCCGGCGCAGAAATTCCCTGCCCTTGTCGATGCGCTTGTCGGTAATAAAAATTGCACGGTATTCGGCCCAGGTCATGGTTTTCTCGGCCGGCCGCGCGATGGCTTTAAGCACCCAGTCCTTTTTCTCAACCCGCGAGAACAGGTCATGTAGCTTCTGCTGGTCAAAACTGTGTTTTTTAGCCATTTGCGCGATAAACTCCCGCACATCAGCGCGTTCGTCGTAATTCGCGAAAACCATTAAGGGTAGTAGGCACAGCAGCAGGAGTAGTGAGCGAAGTTTATTGATTGTCATTGATTAAGGTTGATTGAAATTAATTGAAGTTGGTTGTTATTGGTTGTCATTATTATTTTGACAATAGCCGACGATGCGAATTGATCGACACCAGCATATCAGCAGAAGACTGACACTGAGCTGCGTGGTCAGCGAAAAACCCACGCAAGATGATGAACGCACACAGCGACAATACACCATGGCACCCATGATACCAAACTCCCATGTTGATTGACCACACTCAACATTGCCAGGCTTCCCGGCTACCATTTTGCCTTTCATTTTAAAATATTCAATTAAGTCATTCTTTTGACACAGCACTAAACGCATATCCTGAACCTTAATATAATTTTTTAACATGAATAATATTCCAACGAGACGCCTGATTATTAACGCCATAACAAGCTGTTCCAAATAGATAATTATTCTTAAATTGTGCTGTTTTTTCGTTATTTTTAAAATTGTTTGTAGCACGCACTAATTATTTTTGACACGAGGAATTGATTTATAATTAAATCATATCATTATGATATTTCAATGAAAAATTCACTGTGATATAAATGATCATAAACAGCTTATGCTTATATCACTGTTATGCCTTGAAAGACGAACAACCCCACTTTGATCGAAGAATGCTGGCGTATTCATTGAAGTACTAAAAAAGGAGAAACACATGCCCCTCAACGATTTCCGCTCGATCTACATGCCCTATTGCCTCAAATTGCAAGAGGATGGTGCGTACACGGTCTTGAATAGGGAATACAAGCCCGTCGAATTCAATACGCGCAAGTACGTCACCTACAGTGAGTATCCAGTAACCACCAAGTTCAAAGGCATTGGCCCTGGCACAGCTACAAAGCTGTCCTATACAGGGAGTGATGATGTAAAGTTCATCTACCTCTACAATGAGTGTGATCCAACATCTTCCTCGGCCAATATGGCGGCATACCTGAAGAAGCTCGAAACATTAGCAAAACTTCAAGCAAAAACATAACCAGGCAATCAAGTCGTTCGCTATCACTCACTCGGACGCCGAAGAGTGGCGCCGTTTATTACGGCGTTGACGCTGTAGAAAAACTCATAATTTAGAAAAAATATTTTTAAAAAACAACATTTTGAGATATATTCTTTCATTGAAAACAGGGGAATCTACAGCCTCATTAGGGCGAGAATGGACTGATCGATGATTGATGAAGCGCGGAGGGCACGTCTTTGTGCCTACCCTTGACTTCTTCCATGGTCAGCATATCTAGCCCGTCTTCGATCATGGTCACACCGATACCAGCACGTCGTTTTGCGATTCGGCTAGGACACGCTCGGTGTCACTGCCCAACAGCAATTCTTCAAGCAGGCTCTCACCGTGCTTGCCCATCACGATCAGATCGCAATCCTGTTCCTGCTCTTGCTCAATGATGCGTGAGGTTGGATCCCCATGCAGGACCATCTGGTGGGTTTCATAGAGCGGCAGCCCAGCTTCCTCACACAGAGCATGGAGTTTTTGTGTGGCTTCCTGTTTGGCAACGATTCGATAGTGATTGATGGTGTCCTCGTCCACGCTGGCGTAGCGCAATTGCCCCTCGAAGGGAACATCGAAAGCGTGCAGCAGTATGATGTCAGCCTTTGGGGCGATACTGCGTGCTTGCTGAATCGCGCGCAGCGACGAGGGCGAAAAATCGACGGCCACAAGGAGCCGGCGGTAGGGTTCGTGGGGGGCTTGCTTGACCACCAGGACGGGGCACGTCGTCGTGCTCAACACCCGCAGCGCCATCGTTCCCAGCAAAAGACGCCGAATGACGCTTTCCCCTTTGGCGCCGCAGACCAACAGACCGGTAGCCAGACTATCGCTCTCCTTGGCCAGTTCGGCCAACAAGGAGCCGGCTACCGCATGCGTGCCCGCCACTACACCATAGCGTTGCTGGAGGAAAGCCGCCAGGTCGTGAAGTCGTTGCCGCGCAGCATCGAGCACCCGGTGCTCCATCTCGCTTGGCGTGGTGTCCATGAGCTGCCGCAGCCGATCCAGGGGCGCGAGATTCGCCACATGCAGCAGATCGAGCGGCGCGTCTGTGTCCTTGCTCACAAGGGCTGCGCGTTCCGCAGCGTGGCGGGCGGGAGCCGACAAATCGGTGGCAGCGAGAATGCGCGTGAGCGATGTCATAGATTTTTCTCCTGAGCGGGTTCATCTTCGAGCACGGGTTTGTAGTCCCAATCGCGCACGTCCTGGAGCATTATATCGATATCATCGGTCGGGATCGACAGCATCCGCAGCGCTGTCGCCCCCAGGCGCAAGCTGGCTTCAATCGCCTCCGGATAGGCGTGGGTGGCGCCGGCATCGATGAGTCGTGAGCTCGATTCGAGGTCACGTGCCCGCGCGATGATGGGGACGTGCGGGTAACCGCTGCGCAGAACCGCAACGGTGCGCAACGCATTGGCGTGATCATCCACTGTGATGATGACCAGGGAGGTCCGTTCTACGTGAATCGCCGCAAGAAATTCTGCATCGGAGATATCACCATACTGTACTGGGAAACCATCGGCCCGCCCCTGCGCAACACGCATCAGGTCGGTGTCAAAGGCCACGAACGGTACGCTGCTGGCCCTCAACAGCACTGCGATGGTATGGCCGACACGGCCATAGCCGCCAATAATGACTTGCGGCTCGGGTGCGCCCGACACGGGGTGGGCAATGCCCCGGTCCGTATCGTGGCGGACGTTTACTAACCGGGTGGCGATGGCATGATTGAAGTGGATAAGGAAGGCCCCTGCGATCATCGAAAACAGTACAGCGGTCAACGCGATCTGCCCCACGTCCAAGTCGATCACTTTGGCATCGAGCGCGATGGCCAGCAGGGCAAAGCCAAATTCTCCGCCCACAGCCAGTAGAAACGCCGTACGCCACGCCGTCAGGGTGTCGATGCCGCTCTTCTTCACCATGGCCGCGACAAGCAGTATTTTGCTCACCAAGAGCAGCAGAGCGCCGAGCAAAGCCCAGTGCCATATGCGAGGGATAGTCGCCGGGTCGAACAGCATGCCGATACCGATAAAAAAGAGACCGAGCAGCACATCGCGAAAGGGGCGGATGCTGGATTCGACCTGGTGACGAAACTCAGTCTCGCCCAGCATCATGCCAGCCAGAAACGCGCCGAACGCCAGCGACAGGCCGAGGCTGAAGGTCGTCCAAGCGGCGAGCAAAGCCACCAGCAAAACGGCCAGCGTAAATATCTCGGCGGAGCGGCGCCGCGTAACGAGGTGAAACAGCGGACGCAGCAACCAGCGACCGAAATAGAACACGAGTGCGAACGCCAGCAAGGCTTTGACCATCGCCCATCCCAGCTCGACCGCCAATATTTCGGCGCCCACCGCCATGCCCAGCACGGGAATGACCACCAGAAAAGGCACCGCAGTGACATCCTGGAACACCGACATCGCCAGCCCGAGTCGGCCGTGTGGCGAGCTCTCTTCCTTTTGCTCGGTCAATTGGCTACCGATAATAGTGGTGGACGACTGGGCAAACACGGCCCCAATCACGAATGCCGCAGCAGCAGGCAAGCCAGCCAACCAAGCGACGACGCCGACCACGACGGTCGTGAAGGCCACCTGCCCCGTGCCGAGCCCAAACACTTGATGCCGAAGTGCATGCAACTGAGGCAAAGAGAAATTCAGACCGATCGTAAACAACAGGAAGACCACACCAAATTCAGCCATGGTCTTGAACTCAGGCACATTGACGATCGGCCCGATCGTGTGCGGCCCGAGAATTACTCCGACCAGCAAATAACCCAGACTAGTGGGGATGTGCAGGCGCTGAAAGGTGAGCACAACAGCGACCGTAACGCCCAGCAGCAGCAGGATGTGTGACAGATAGACCATTACGTGGAGATTTCCCGGTTGAGTCTAACGGAAATGATCAGTAGCAGCATACGAGAGTCGTTGGAGTTTGGATCGTGAGAAGAAACAGACATGATCGATACCTTTCTAAACAGTTAAGCATGCGCCGAAGCTGGCGCCCAGCGGTACAACGTAGGAACGGAAACGTCGAGATTCTTGGCCACGTCCTTGGGCGGAACGCCACTGACCAGCAGCTTGTTGACCAACTCGATCTTACTGTCGCTCATCTTGGGCTTGCGACTACCTTTGCGGCCAAGCTGGCGGGCAATATCTAGCCCGGCGCGGGCACGTTCGACGATTAGCTCGCGCTCCATATCCGCAAGGCTGGCCATGGCGTGGAGGAAAAAGTGGCCAGACGTCGTGCCGGTGTTATTGGCGTCGGTCAGACTCTTGATTGGACACCTTGCTTGTGCAGCTCGCCTAACAGATCGACCAGATGCTTGAAGCTGCGGCCCAAACGATCCAACTTCCAGACGACAAGGGTATCAACCTCCCTCAGCATTTCCTGCGCTTTGCTCAAGCCTGGGCGGTCGGCCCGCGTACCAAGCACCGTATCCATAAAGACCTTCTGGCACCCGGCCTTATTGCGCACGGCGGGGTAGTCGCTTGAGCAACTCTAGCAGTACTGTCTGCGCCGTCTCTCACGCCACTTCAAGGTTGATGTCGAAATAGCCGTGGGCGATGCAATGCGCATACTGTGTCACGGCACTTCGAAGTGCGCCTGCGCGAATTCGGTGTAACTGTCCATCAGCGGCTTGCCGATACACGGACAGCACATCGTTAGAGATCAAGCATAAATGAGAGTCTCATGAGCATCCTTTCTTATCGAAACTCATTGAAGTGGTAAGCGATTGAGAATAGCATTTCAAGAACCATTGTCGAGAATCGCAACACCTTGATTTCGCTTGCCACAACGACAACGGCGACCCAGCGTGGCTTCTAAAGGATAGGCAATTCAATCGCACAAGTCAATTTAACTTCGCCCTACATCCCCTCGTTAACCAGTACAACGCTGACCAGTACAACGCTGACCACGCCATCGGTCTTGGTGCGCACGGCTAGCCCACGGCCAAAATCTTTAACCTGTGCCGGATTGATGATGGACACCATCACGCCAGCATCCGCGAGCGCCATGGCAGCTTGTTCGTGATAGATGCCGGTGGCTTCCATGACGATATGCAATGCCTCTGGGGAAACGTTTTGTTTGACAACCCAAGCCAGCAAATCAACGATGCCTGACTGGGTGTTTTTCACTACTTTGGTCTTGCGCTTGGCACTGGCTTCATCCAGCAACAGGCAACAATCCAATTTGGCTTTTGCCACATCCATACCGAGATAGAACATGATGACCTCCAGTTGCAATATTGTTAGCCAACTTCGCCCACTTGCCTTGTACATGCAGGGTTCACCCCTTGGATACCGTTCAGTGTCTATGCTGGCGAAAGGTGAAGCAGAGGGCTTGATCTACTTGACAAGGTCGAGCCTTAAGGTTGGGCTCAAGCTTTCTCTGGCAAAAATGCCAGCCGCCAAACTAAGCGTGAGCGCGGCATCTGACAGCGGCGATATTGGGAGAATAAAATCCGGGATGAAATTGATCTTGTGCGGCACGTCGATTACATTTATTTCAATCCCGTAAAATATGGCTGGGGCACTCGTTTTGTTGATTGGACCGCATTCAACATTGCATGACACCATTGAGCGGAGAATGGCAGCCTCGGATTGGAGTGGGGAAATAGGTGATGAAGTGGATGATTACGGTGAGCGGTGAGATGTCGAGCTACGCGGAAAAGCTAAGGTGGATGGGTAGTGGAAGTTGTATTGCATGATGCGTCATATCGAGAAGCTGGTCGAATAATGGTTATGCGAGATCAGTAGTGTCCGGAGATTCGATAGATGGCGCATGATAACCCTTTGAGCAACCATTATTAAGTGACATATTTCTCTGTAACCGATTTCAACTTGCGCCAAGCTTCTGACTTTTGTCAGGAGTCCGCA